>Ga0207770_100013_pt1 | contig 224582 bp, 200 predicted proteins | sample A23E2SouthBayCA_FD_187729 | JGI IMG/M metagenome (GOLD analysis project Ga0207770, IMG submission 187729) | Aerobic enrichment media microbial communities from Eden Landing Ponds, California, USA - A23 E2 (SPAdes) | ecosystem: Environmental > Aquatic > Marine > Unclassified | place: Emeryville...
GAACGGCTCGAAGCCGAGGACAAAGTCGAGTGGATCCGCGAGAAGACCGGCCTCGAGGCCGACGCGTACTTCTCCGCGACGAAAGTCGAGTGGATCCTCGACAACGCCGACCCGCTCGAATTCCGTGACGCTCGGGGGCAGAACCTCCGCGAACGGGCCGAATCGGGCGAACTCCGCTTTGGCACCATCGACTCGTGGTTGATCTACAACCTGACCGGCGAGCACGTGACCGACGTGACCAACGCCTCGCGGACCATGCTGTACGACGTCCGCGACCTCGCCTGGGACGACGACCTGCTCGCGGAGTTTTCGGTCCCGCGCGCCATGCTGCCGGAAGTGCGGCCCTCCTCGGACGAGGAGACCTACGGGACGACCGACGCCGACGGCTTCCTCGGCGCCGAAGTCCCCGTCGCCGGTGCGCTCGGCGACCAGCAGGCCGCGCTGTTCGGCCAGACCTGCTTCGACCCCGGCGACGCAAAGAACACCTACGGCACCGGATCCTTCCTCCTGATGAACACCGGGACCGAGGCGGTCGACTCCGACCACGGCCTCCTGACGACGGTGGGCTTTCAGCGCTCGGGCGAACCCGTCCAGTACGCGCTCGAGGGGTCGATCTTCGCGACCGGCGCCGCGATCCAGTGGCTCGAGGACGTCGGGTTCGTCGACGACCCGACCGAGACGGCCGAACTCGCGCGATCGGTCGATTCGACGGACGGCGTCTACGTCGTCCCCGCGTTCACGGGGCTTGGTGCGCCCCACTGGGACGGGCGCGCCCGCGGCACCATCGTCGGCATGACCCGCGGGACGCGCCGCGAGCACGTCGTCCGCGCGACGCTGGAATCGATCGCCTACCAGACCCGCGACGTCGTCGAGGCGATGGAGGCCGACGCCGGCGTGGAGATGGGGCGACTCCGCGTCGACGGCGGCGCCGTGAAAAACGACTTCCTCTGTCAGTTACAGGCCGACGCGCTCCAGTCCGGAATCGTCCGCCCGCGCGTCGACGAGACGACTGCGCTCGGTGCGGCCTACGCGGCCGGGCTCGCCGTCGGCTACTGGGACACGCTCGACGAACTGCGAGCGAACTGGCAGGTCGACCGCGAGTTCGACCCCGCTGTCCCCGCGGCCGACGCCGACGCCCGCTACGACCGCTGGGGCGACGCCGTCGAGCGCTCGCTCGACTGGGCGCGCGAGGAGTGAGCCGGGTCGAAAATCGATAGCCGCCCTGCGTCAGGTCGGCGCCCGCGAGCGGTCGCCGGTGCCGTCGGTGATGGCGCTGGCGAGCGCCCCTTTGACGACGACTTCGTCGCCGAGATTCGTCAGTTGAACGTCGGGGACGTTTCCGAAGACGATGTCGTCGAGTTCCTCTCGAACGGGGTCGAGGATCCACTCGGGGTTGTTGAGCGCGACGGCGCCGCCGACGTAGATGACCAGCGGGGCGAAGGAGTGAACCATGTTCGCGAAGGCGATCGCGTTCCACTGGTTCACCTGATCGATCACGTAAACGGCGAATTCGTCGCCCTCGTTGGCGTGTTCGAAGATGGTCTCGGAGGTAAGGTCCGGACTCTCCATCGGAAGCGACGTGTCGATGGGATCCTCGTCGTGGAGTCGGCGGGCGTAGCGGTAGATGTTGTTGCCCGAGCAGTAGGCTTCCCAGTGACCGTCGATGCCACAGCCACAGGTCATGAAACCGTTCGGGTCGACGGTAGTGTGACCGACTTCGCCGGCGTTGCCGTCCCATCCGCCGACGACGTTGCCGTCGACGCAGACGCCGGCGCCGATGCCGCTGGAGATGGTGAGATAGATCATGTCGTCGGGGTTGCGCTCGCTGTAGTAGCGCTCGCCGATGACGCCAGCGGTCGTGTCGTTGTGGAGGTAGACGTTCTCGCTGTGGACCAGTTCGCCGACCGGTCCCGTCAGCGGGATCCGGTCGATGGTGTCGGGCAGGTTCGCCGGATTGTCGATGGCGCCCTCCGCGAGATCCAGCGGGCCGATCGACCCGATCCCCACGGCGCGGACCGCCGAGGGGTCGACCCCCGCTTCCGAACAGGCGCCGCGGAGCGTTTCGAGGACCGCCTCGGTGACGGCGATGCCGTTTGGTCCCTGCGGCGTTTCCGACCGCCGAGACGCGATCACGCGCCCCGACTCGTCCCCGACGACGGCGCGTACGTGTGTCGCGCCCAGGTCGACCCCTGCGTAGGTGGGCATTGTGTGGGGTGAGTGCGTTCGACTACTTAACTACACATATTCACTCGTCTGTGAGTGTGGGATTCGCTGACCCGGGTCGCGGGACCGCTCGTCTGGCCAATCGCTCGCCCGCTCACTCTCTCGCCCGCTGGCACTCACTCACCCTTTCGCCCACTCCCCGCTGGCACTCACTCACTCAATCGCTCGCCCTCGCGCTCGGCGAGGCGTTCGGCCGCGCGGTTCCGGATCGCCTCGTCGTAGACGATCCCCCGTTCCGCGTCGACCGTGATCACGGTACCCGATTGCACGTCCCTGGACAGCGAGGTATCGGTCACCATCGGGATGTCGAGTTCGCGCGCGACTATCGCCGCGTAACTCGTCATCCCCTCGTGTAAGTCGACGATACAGGCGAGTTTCTCGACGTCACCGGTGAACTCGCCGTCGAAGTCCTCAGGGACTGCGAGGATAGCGCCCTCGGGCACCGCCGTCAGGTCGCCGTCCTCGGTCCAGTGGAGTTCGCCCGAGACGACCCCGCCAACGACCGAGCGGCCCGTCGCGATCGTCTCGGAGGCGACGTGGACTTTCAGCGTGTTCGCGGTGTTGACGCCGTCGAGTTCGGTCATCATCCCCGAGAGGACCACTACCGTATCGCCGCTCTCGGCCGCGCTGGTGTCCAGCGCGGACTGGACAGCGTTGTTGATAACGGCGTCCGCGCCGCCGGCCGTGTACGGCGAGGACTTCGGGATGATCCCCCACGAGAGCGCGAGGCGACGGCGGACGGCCTCGCTGGGTGTCGAGGCGACGATCGGGATCGACGGCCGGAACTTGGCGGCCTTGAGTGCCGTGTAGCCGGACTCGCTGGCGGCGACGATGGTCGAGGCGTCGATGTCGCGGGCGAGAAATCGCGCCGACCGGGCCAGCGCGTCCGTGCGCGTCTCGTCGGCGGTCGGGACGCGCTGTTCGCGGTTCTCGTCGTATTCGGGCGACCCCTCGACGTCCCGGACGATCCGGTCCATCGTCTCGACGACGCGGACCGGGTGGTCGCCGATGGCCGTCTCGCCGGAGAGCATGACCGCGTCTGTCCCGTCGAGGACGGCGTTGGCCACGTCCGAGGCCTCCGCGCGCGTCGGCCGGCGCTCGTGGATCATCGAATCCAGCATCTCCGTCGCGGTGATCACGGGCACGCCCGCCTCGTGACACCGGCGGATGATCCGCTTCTGTATCATCGGCACGTCCTCCAGCGGACACTCGACGCCCAGGTCGCCCCGGGCGACCATTACGCCGTAGGCGGCGTCGACGATGCCGTCGAGGTTCTCGACGGCGACGTCGCGTTCGATCTTCGCGATTATCGGGATGTCCGCGCCCAGGTCTTCCAGAGCCGCGCCGATCTGATAGACGTCCTCCCCGTCGCGGACGAAACTCGCCGCGACGAAGTCGACTTCCTTCTCGGCGGCCACCTCGAGTTCCCGGCGGTCCTGGTCGGTGATCACCGGCAGGTCCAGGTCGACGCCGGGGACGTTGACGCCTTTCCGGGCCCCGAGTTTCCCGCCGTTGGCGACCGTGGCGGTGACGACGCCGCCGTCGACGGACTCGACGGTCGTCTCGATGCGCCCGTCGTCCAGCAGGACCACGTCGCCCGGTTCGACCGACGAGATGTCATGCGAGAGGCCGACCTCCTCGGGGGTCGCCTCGTCGCCTTCGACGAATCTGACCGACGAGCCGCCCTCGAGACGGATCGGCTCGCGGATCGGTGCGGTCCGGACCTCCGGGCCCGGCAGGTCGAGCATCGCCGCGACCGGCGATTCGGTGCGCCTGTCGACGCTCCGGATACGGTCGATGAGGTCCCTGCGGTGTTCGGTCGACCCGTGGCTGGCGTTCATCCTCGCGACGGACATCCCAGCCTCCGCGAGCGCCTCGATCCGCTCTTCGGTCTCCGAGGACGGACCGAGCGTACAGACGATCTTCGCGCTACGCATCTCAGTCCACGCCCCTCCCCGTGGTGTCTGCGGTTGTCATGCTATCTGCTTCTCTCGGCAGGGATAAAGCTCTGTCCACACCGCGCCACTCGCGGGCGATTTCGGCCCCCTCGAGTGGTCGTTCCGGGCCCGCGATTACCGTGAGATCCCACTCTGTTCGCCCTCCTCGACGACCCGCTCGACCTCGGCCGGAGTGACCAGGGCGATGTCGCCCGGAATGGTCCGCTTGAGCGACGCCGTCGCCGCCCCGTACTCGAGCGCGTCGGGGACGGGGAAGCCGTCGAGCCAGCGCGCGAGGAAGCCGCCGACGAAGGCGTCGCCGGTTCCGACGGTGTCGGTCTCGTCGGCCTCGAAGACGCCCTGCTCGAACACCATGTCGCCCGCGAGTGCGAGCGACCCCTCGCCGCCGCGGGTGATCAGTGTCACTTCGAAGTCGAACGTCGCGTCGAGTTCGCGGGCTATCTCCTCGGCGTCGCCCTCCCGGTCGAGGACGGCCCTCGCGTCGCGTTCGGCGACGACGAGCACGTCGACGGCCGGGAACAGGTCTTCGAGTGTCTCTCGGGCCTCGGCGGGCGTCCAGAGTTTCGACCGGTAGTTCAGATCGAAGACGGTCGTCGTGTCGTTGTCCTGGGCGTGTTCGAGCAGCGCCTCGGTCGTCGAGCGCAGCGTCTCCGAGAGCGCGGGCGTGATCCCGGTCGTGTGGAAGGCGTCGGCGGCGGCGATGCGGTCGGTGTTCAGTTCGTCGGGGGTGGCCGTGGTCACCGACGCGTCCGCGCGGTCGTAGATGACGTCCGTGCCGCGGGGCGTGCCGCCGAACTCGACGTAGTAGGTGCCCTGGCGACCGTCGCCGTCCCAGACGACGTCGGTGTCGACGCCGTGTGTCGAGAGCGCGGTGGTGACCCGTCGGCCCAGCGGTGAGTCGGGCAGTTTCGATAGCCACGCCGTCTCGAGGCCGAGTCGGCCGGCCGCGACGGCGACGTTGCTCTCCGCGCCCGCGACGTGGACGTCGAGTTCGTCGGTGGTCTCCAGTCGCTGGTGGCCGGGTGGAGAGAGTCGCAGCATCGATTCGCCGAACGTGACCAGGTCAGTCATGGCCGAGAGTGTGCCGCCGTGTGGCTTAAATCCGCGTGGATCGCCCTGCTGGGACGGCACTTTGACCACGGTCGCACGAACCTCGCCTCCCGAGCGGATCCGTGTCGAACAGTCTCACTCCCAAATTTTTATAGTAGATGTACAGACATGCCTTGCTATGGCACGATTGGGGGCCACCGGTCGCGTTAGGGTCGGCCTACCGACGCGTGTGCCAGGGCAACGTGAGAGTCAGACCATGGGACAGCAATCAGGTAGCGGTGGACCACAGGGTGAGAGACGAAATGAGTGACGACGAGAGCACGGCCCCAGATGACGGGTCAAACGACGCACCGGGAAGCATCGCGACGAAACTACTCCGGACAGCGGTTCCGGACGCGATCAGGCGCCGCTTCGCGCTGAAGTTCGTCATCGTGTTACTGGTGATGGGTGTCGTCATCGTCGCGGTCGGGTTCGTGGCGACGAACGCGATATCGGCACAGACCCAGGACCGCACGGTCGAGGAGTACGAATCACTGGCAGCCCAGCAGGGGAATCTCGTCAGCCAGTGGGTCGAAGGCAGACAGGAGGTCGTCCGGACCATCTCCGACGACCCGGTCTGGACGAGCAACAACAAGACGCGGATGACGTCGACGCTGACCGGCGAGACGATGCCGACGCTCTCCGAAAGCGCTTTCGAGATACGGCTCATCGGCGAGTCCGACGTCGGAGCGACGGTCTTCGTGGCGAGTTCGGGGAGCGGACAGAACCTCCCGATCGAGGGGTCGAGATACGAGTGGATCGCCGATACAGAGTTCGACGGTCCGAACGACGTGGTCATCTCTCCGACCTACCGTGCCGGGACGACCGGGAAGTACGTGGTCGCGTTCGCGAGTCCGACCGCTGACGGCAACCGGACGTTCGTCGCCGAGATGCAGTTGACGCCGCTGGCCGAACAGCTCTCCTCGGACCGCGTCTCCGGCGGCTTCAGCTACGTGGTCAACGAGTCCGGCGCGATCATGCTGGACACGGCTATCGCGAACAGTTCGGTCCAGAACCACAACACGACGGGCCAGTACGGTGACGAGCAGGCACTCGACGCGTCCGCGACCCTCCAGAACGCGGAGAGCGGCGTCATGACGAACCGTCCGGCCTCGACCGGTGTCATGGGGCAGAAATACGCCGTCGGTTACTCGCCGGTCATCGTCGCGGGGCAGGACCTGGGCTGGCACGCGATGATCCACGCGCCCCGGAGTCAACTGTTCGGCTTCGCCAACAGCGTCTCCCAGACCGGATTGGTCGTCAGCGTCGTGCTCGGATTCGTGATCGTCCTCATCGGTGCGGTGCTCGGGTTCAACACCTCCCGCTCGATCGACCGGCTCACCGGCAAGGCCGAGAAGATCGAGGAGGGGAACCTCGATGTCGACATCTCCTCGGGCCGGATCGACAACATCGGCCGGCTCTACGACGGGTTCGCCAACATGCGCGACGCCTTGCGCCAGCAGATAGAGGAGGCCGAAGCCGCCCGCAAGGAGGCGGAAGTCTCACGCGCCGAGGCGATGGAGATGAACAACTACCTCCAGGAGAAAGCCGAGGAGTACTCGGAGATCATGCAGGCGTGTGCCCGCGGTGACCTCACTCGCCGGATGGAACCCGAAGGAGAGAACGAGGCGATGGACCAGATCGCCGCGGATTTCAACGAGATGATCACCGAACTGGAGATGACGACCGGCCAGCTCAAGACCTTCGCCGACGAGGTCGAAGAGGGCGGGCAGTCGCTCCAGCAAAGCGCCGAGACGGTGCGAGACGCGAGCGAACAGGTCGCGGACTCCGTCCAGAAGATATCGGACGACGCCTACGACCAGAAAGAGCGTCTCCAGCGCATCTCCGAACGGATGGACGAGGTCGCGACCACGCTGGAAGAGTTAGCGGACGACCACCCCGACCTCGAGTTCGACGAGGCACTCTCGAACATCCGCGACGTCGCGAGCGACATCGAACAGGCCGTCGAACTCGGTGAACAGACGATGAGCGAGAGCGAGAACGTCGCCGGCGCCGCCGAAGAACAGGCCGCCGAACTCAACGAGGTGTCGGCCCGTGCCGAGGAACTGACCCGCTACGCACAGTACCTCGGTGACGGCCTCGGCAACTTCGAAACCGAAGAGGAACACGAGTTCGTCTTCCAGACCGGCGCGAGTTCGCCCGACCCGTCCTCGGCCGGCGAGGGCGACGACTCGTAACTCCACCGGCCCGGTTTTCTCGCTGACACGCGTATTACGTCTCCGACGAACGACATCGGCTCGGCTCTCGAAAGTCTTCTGAGTCGACACCACCGCCTTTTATATCAATTCATATATATGGTGCGGCATGCGGAAGAAGAGTCTGGGTGTGGTCGCGTTCGCGGCACTCGTGCTCCTCTCGGGGTGTTCGTACGACAGTACCCTGACCGTCTATCCGGAGGTAGAACAGATCGACGCCGAAGGGGACGGTGAATACAGGGTCGAAGTCACTGCAACACTCGACGGAGACGTGGAAACGACGTATTAGGGGGTCAGGGTGTACGGGTACTCGCTAACGGGTGAGCGAGTGTGTACCGCGGATTACGGAAACATCTCATCGAGTACGTCGACGACGGCGAGACGAAGTGGATCGTTCACATCCGCACCGAGAAAGAGTACAGCGGTCGCGTGTTCCAGCACGATTGACGACACTGCTGTGACAGAGCCTCGAATCGGAATCGGTCTCTGTCCTGGCTGACCCGGCCAGCTCTTGACAGGCCCTGGATCTCTCCGGGTGGTTCGGAGTGACCGGAACCCCCGTTCTCCCCTTCGCGTCGAGTGGACTGTCCACCAGTCGGTGTCGGTCGACCATCCTGTGTACGCAGCCGTGGCGTTCAGTCGTCTGTGAGCCACATCCAGCCATCGCAAGTCTGCACTGATTCGGACTGGAGTCGTCGGTATCTGCGAATATCGGCCGCTTCGGGCGGTCTGACCCCGTTCGTCATATCAGTGTGATCCGAACTCGAAACGGAAGTTTTTGTATAGCGAAATGCAGTTTATCAGTGTGCCTTCGGACAGTCGGCCACTCAGACAAGACAGCTGAAATTCACTTTAGGTGTCACAGGATGGTGTTTCTGTCAACTTTCGATAGAACGAACGGCCCGTAAAGTGGTGGTTCCGTGACCGGCCTCGTTCTGGCACAAACCGGACTGATGCACTCTCGCCTACCCGGGTGGAGTGATCTCCCGTTCGAGGCTAGACCGCGTCCAGTGGTTTCCTTGACGGGGCGCACGACTTCGTGCCAACTCCCCCACCGAAACAGGTTCTCAAGATCCAACAATCGAGCAACCGAACGAGGACAGCAACCCATCGCAAAGAGAGTTCTCTGCCCAGGCTATCCGAAGGCCCACAGGCGTGGCGCGCAGGCGACATAGGCGCTGTACTAGGGCGTCGGTGTCAGGTTGAAGAAGTCAGGTTCGTGGCTGTGCGAGGGACTTCTCAAGACGCCAGCCGTACTTTGTCAGTAAGACAGTGTTCCAAAGCCACGCTCCTCACACGCGGAAACGACTGGGCATACACTCTCGGAACCCGGCTACAGGACCGACTCGCAGGCGTCACCGGACGCCGACTGCGTCCAATCGACAGTGAAAGGCAGGGGGCAACCAACGACCAAGGTGGATCCGTCCCAATCCCGCGGAATTTAACTCTGCACTCCGCATGTCGGCGGGAGAGTCCAGCAAGCCGTGTCCCCGAACAGACGGCGATTCGTGGGAGGTTGAGTCGCTGTAGGGTTGAATCCGAACAGTTTTGATCGTGGCACTGTCGGTTTGCTACCGAACTCTCCCGCGAACGGACTTCCGTCACAGGACTCGCTTGCTCGACTCGACCAAGCTGCTATCCCTCTGACTTTTCGGTCCTGGACTGGCCTCGGGAAACTAGCCTGCGGATCTACCGTCGAGTGCAGACTGTCACCGAATATCTGGAGGCGAAGTGGGACGTGACAGATCCGTCGCCCAGATAGCGATATGCTCTTCGAGGGGTTGCAGAGTGACCTGGACGACCCTGGCCGAGTCTCGCTCTCGGCTGAGGCGGCAACTACTGACTGTCGTTGCTCTACATTCGGATGTTGCGTTCGGATCTGGATAGTGGTGTACTGGTTACATTTTCGCCACAGGCTCTATTTTTAGTTGGGTATATAGAGAAAATGCATAGAGACAAACCCAAATTCCAGCCTAATATACACTCATTCCGCCGGCTGGTAGTTCCAAATCTACAAATAAGGGTCTTTATCCGTGAGTTTGCACTCATGGTTTGGAATGCACGGGTGAATCAAGTGTCGTGCCGAGTCCGAGGGCGATTGCCGCAAATTCCTCTATTCCCAGACGAGTTATACTGTAAATTTCTCGATTGCATTCGGGCTTCCGACCACCGCGAGGCAGAGCCGTATCAGGGACTGGCGAGTGGTGATCGCCGGTATGTGGCTCAGAGGACGCTTCCTGTCCCGGTTTTCGAATTCCGGCGGGCGACTCGAAGGTGGTGAACCCCTCATTCCGGATGCTCACCCCCAGGGGTTGCGTCGATACGAGCGGCATTCGTTCCGGTGATTCTCGACCTCGACGCGGAAACAACTGCGGTACAGATGGTGCCACGGGAGCACCAGGGGTGTGACTGCGACGTAGTTCGGAACAGAATCGAGGATAGAAATATGTCGTTTAGTATGTAGTCCTCAAGTTCAAGTCTGACGGACTGAAGTATCCATGTCGTGATGAAACGACGCGCGTTCGTAATCGGAATCGGGACGGCCGTTGATAGTATCCGGGTGCTCAACGCTCGGTGGCAACTCCAGTACCGACGGACCGGAAGAGACCGAACCAGAACCGGCTCCGGGACCGAACCAGAAATCGAGCGGTAACACCGATACGAAAGCCCAGTTGGTCGGTGACTATCAGATCGCCTACGAGGGTGTTCAAACTTCTAAGGAGACGCTGAACACGGTTTTCGACTCGTTCGAGAACGAGAACTACAGTCTGGTCACCGCCACGCTATCCGATTTCGAATCGCAGGTAGAGGCCTTCTCGACATCCTTTGAGGAAGCAGCGACTGCAGCTACCGAACTCGGGAACAACGTCGTGAGGCAGGCGTGTACTGCAGGAAAGAACGAGGCGAGTGCGATCGGCAATGCAGGGACCTACATCATGGAGGCGGCGAATCAGGCCGCAAACGAAAATAGTGGCGAGGCACAGACGAAACTCGCACAGGCGCAGGCGGCTCTCGAATCGGCTCAGGAGCACCATCAGGGCGTTCTACAGCCGACTGAGGTGCAGACCCAGACCAACTATACAGGGTCTACGATGTAGTACCGAAAACGGAGCTGATTCGGTAGTTCGGTAGTCTCATCCGAATTCTCGACACCCTGTGGCTCAATGTACCTCACTGTAAAGCGCGTGCCGCTATATCCAACTCCCCAGTCAGTCCGAAGGGGAACCGATCGTCAATCTGACGTCAGAGAGTTGCGTTGCGTCTCGAAGAATATGGGCAGTCTTCGATTTACCACGCCCGAACCGTCTCGGTTCAGGAGTTCCAGCTGACGAGATTGTCGGTGACTTCGGGTACAACGGTGGCTGACAGAGTTTAGTTGGACTTCTATACTCTCGAGAATAGTGGTAGAAAATCGGTAATAGGACATATACGACCTTCTCAGACTGTATCAGTTCATTATCCGTGAGTGTGGACAACGTTCAAGTGGGGTGGTCGAGAGAAATAGATCAATGCCAGACGAAGTGGACACGTCGAGGGTGACGGTCCGAACCTACGTCCCAGCGTATCAGCGCGACGAGTGGGACGACCACGCGGACGACCTGGGCATGAGTCGGAGTGAGTTCGTCAAAACGATGGTGCAGGCGGGACGGCGCGGGTTCGGCGACGATACCGAGAGCGTGTCGACAACCGGGAGCGAGAACCCCGAGAGACCAGATGATTCGGGGCCAGCCCCCAGGGGTAACGGGCTGGAAGACCGGATCGTCGAGGTGCTCGCGAGAGAGGAGTACTGTTCGTGGGACGAACTGGTCGCAGAACTGACCGGCGACCTGGAGTCACGGCTGGAAGACGCACTCCAGGGACTCCAGTCCGACGACAGAGTCCGATACAGCGGGCCGAACGGAGGGTACACGATCGATGAGTAGCGAACAGGAACGGTCGACGGCGATCGAAGACGACCCCATCGCCTACTTCCTCGAGGACGTCCGTTTCCAGGGGAAAAGCGAGCGGACTCGCGACGCGTACGAACGCGTCCTGCGGGAGTTCGAGGCGTATCTGGATGACCGGGGATTGACCGTACGCAGCGCCAACCACCGTGACTGCATGGCGTGGGTCCACCGACTCAGGGGGTCAGTGGGCGAGAGCACCGTGGCGACGTACGCCTCGTATCTCCACCGGTTCTACGACTACATGAGCCAGGTCGGCGCCTTCGAGGACAACCCGATGACGCTGGTCCTCGAGGAAATCGACGAATCGATCAACACCGACCCGCAGCGGCGGGACGTCTCCGTGCCGGCGATGCGGTCGTTCGTCGGTTCGATCGGCCATCCGCTCGACCATGCCGTCGTTCTGACGCTCCTGAAAACCGGAATCCGGGCCGGTGAACTCTGTAATCTGGACACTCGCGACGTTCATCTCGACAGGGCGGCCGACGAATCACCCCACCGGGCCCAGCTCGAGGGGCGACCGAATTCTATATTCGTCGACGACACACCCGCACAGGGACAGACGTACAACGGCGAACGCCGGACGGCCTCGAACAAACGCAAGCGGGCGACGACGATACCGGTCGACGACGAACTCTCGGCCGCACTGACCCGATGGCTGGCGATCCGGCCCGACGCTCGATCGGATGCGGACCCCCTCTTTCTCAGCACCGCGGACCGGTGGGGAAGCCGACTCACCCCCGACATGGTCCACCACCTCGTGGAGTGTCACGCCCGCGAGCGCGGGTGGTACCGGTCCGGTGGTGGCCCCGAAGAAAACGTCACGCCGCATTATTTCCGTCACTTCTTCACGACACACCTCCGGGACCGCACCGGCGACCGCGGTGTAGTCAAGTATCTCCGCGGCGACGTTGCACAGGACGTCATCGACACCTACACGCACGACTGGGGCGACCGGGTTCGGGAAGTGTACGCCAACCACATCTACAAACTGTCGTGATTCCGGCAACTGGATTCCGTCTGGAACGGGAACAATAAACTTTATAGCGCTATATCGAATCGAGGCCGTCCCGAGACACTGCTCCTGTCGACTGGACGGCCGATTCCATGTCTGTTCCGTTCGTTCGAACGCTACGGACAACCCGCGAGATCGACCGACTGGAATCCAAAATCCGCGCTGTAGGACGTGTTGTAGCTCGGTTTTCCGCGACATCTCCGCCTCGAGAAGGGCGAATACAGACTCGATTGCGAGTAAACGAATCCAGTAATAAATATTATAATTGTTGCGGGATTCTACTATTAAGAACGGACAGTCAGAATATATGTACGGACACTGAGGCCCGTGCCCCGGAAATTACACCACTATCGGTGTAATCTGACGCGTCAGTCAGTCGTTTCGATGATCGGATATGTGGGGCGATCACATGGACCAGTGTCGACGTTCCACGATATCGAACGATATCGGTGCCCCACGACTCGCAGATCTGTTCGGTCTCGTCGCGAATACCCACTCGAACTTTCGAATGTCCCCTCTCCACGATGGCAAATCCGTTCTTCCAGCGCACCCCACTGTTCAGCCTGGATGAACACACCGTGCCAGAGGTAGATCGATAGTGTGGATTCGAAGAACACGATAGATCGGTCCCGGTCCAGGAAGTTCGTATTCAGGAGAGTACTCAACACGGTTCGGAGTATCTCAGTACGAGTATACAACTCCCGGATCTGCCGGGAAACGGAGTATTCGCCGGCTCGCATGTCGGTTCCGTATGGAGCGCAACGGACAGAGCGTGGGGGACCTACGCTCCATGAGAGAAGACGGAGGGGAGTAAGACGACTCGTCTGACCTGTCGCTGGGGAGTGTTGTAACCAGTGACCGAACTCGCAGCCGAGTGTTCTTTCGAAGTGATACTGTCGTGGTGATGTGGGAACGTTTATGTTAGACTGTCGGCCAGGCATAGTCATGGTCGAGTTCGACAAGTTGCACGACCCGAACGCGGAGTACACGATGCGTGATCTGTCCGCGGCGACGATGGGAATCGACAACGAGCGCGGTGGCACGCGCGATGCGGAGATCACGGACGTCCAGACCACGATGGTCGATGGTAACTACCCGTGGATCCTCGTCCGCGTGTACACGGACGCCGGCGTCGTTGGCACGGGCGAGTCCTACTGGGGCGGGGGCGACACGGCTATCATCGAGCGGATGAAACCCTTCCTTGTCGGCGAGAACCCACTCGATATCGACCGACTCTACGAACACCTCGTCCAGAAGATGTCCGGCGAGGGCTCTATCTCCGGGAAGGTCATTTCCGCCATCTCCGGTATCGAGATCGCACTCCACGACGTCGCAGGCAAACTCGTCGACCTGCCGGCCTACCAGTTGCTCGGCGGGAAGTACCGCGACGAAGTCCGGGTCTACTGCGACCTCCACACCGAGGACGAGGCGAACCCGGAAGCCTGTGCGGCGGAAGCCGACCGGGTCGTCTCCGAACTCGGCTACGACGCAATCAAGTTCGACCTCGACGTGCCCTCGGGCCACGAGAAAGACAGGGCCAACCGCCACCTTCGACAGGGCGAAATCGAGCACAAAGCGGAAATCGTCGAGGCGACCACCGAGGCAGTCGGTGACCGCGCCGACGTCGCCTTCGACTGCCACTGGTCGTACGCCACCGGCAGCGCCAAGCGCCTCGCCCAGCGCCTCGAGGAGTACGACGTCTGGTGGCTCGAAGACGTCGTCCCGCCTGAGAACCACGACGCCCAGCGCGAGGTCACCCAGTCGACCGCCACGCCGCTGGCGACCGGCGAGAACGTCTATCGCACGCACGGCAATCGCGACCTCATCGAGAACGAGGCCATCGACATCATCGCCCCCGACATCCCCCGGGTGGGCGGGATGCGCGAGGGCCAGAAAATCGCCAACATGGCCGACATGTACTACATCCCGGTCGCGATGCACAACGTCTCCTCGCCGATCGGAACCATGGCCTCGGCGCAGCTCGGTGCCACTATCCCCAACTCGCTGGCCGTCGAGTACCACTCCTACGAACTCGGCTGGTGGGAGGACCTGGTCGAAGAGGACGACCTCATCGTTGACGGCCGCATGGAGATCCCCGAGCAACCGGGGCTCGGGCTGACCCTCGACCTCGACGTCGTCGAAGCGAATATCGTCGACGGAGAGACCCTCTTCGACGAAGCGTAGCTTCGTCAGGCACGCTGAGATCGGCTCAGCGACGTTCCAGGCTGTCTGAACCGAGTCGACCCGGCGAATCTCTGATTCAATACGTTCGATTTCGGTTCTGTAGCCGCGGAGTCTCACTGTGAGCGGGAGGCGGTTCCGCTGAGCAGAACATCTAAGAGGATGCCGCCGAACGGAAAGTCATGGAGCCGAAACATCCAGTCACTACCGTCGAGCGGACACTGGAGATACTGGAGACCATTCGGGAACTGGACGGTGCGGGGGTTTCTGAGATCGCCGAACGAGTCGACGTGGGCAAAAGCGCGGTCCACAACCACCTCAACACGCTCGCCAACCGGGAGTACGTCGTCAAGGAAAACGGCGAGTACCACATCGGACTCGCGTTTCTCGGCCTGGGTGCCTACGCCCGAAAGCGAAACGAGATCTACGAGGCCGCCCGTTCCGAGATCGACAAACTGGCCGACGAGACGGGCGAACTCGTGAACCTCCTCGTCGAGAAAGACGGGATGGGCGTCTATCTCTATCAGGCGAGAGGCGAGAACGCCGTCGAACTCGACACCTACGATGGCAAACGGGTCCGACTGCACTGTACCGCGCTCGGAAAGGCCATCCTGGGCTTTCGCCCCGACGAGGAATCGGAGACCATCCTCGACGAACAGGGGATGCCCTCGCTGACGCCCAACACCGTCACGGACAGAGACGAGTTCTTCGCGGAACTGGCAGAGATACGGGACCAGCGCTACGCGGTCGACGACGAGGAACGGCTCACCGGACTCCGATGTATCGCAGCGCCGATCACCGACGCCGACGACCGCGGGATCGCTGCGATCAGCGTCTCCTGCCCCGTCCATCGGGCCGAAGACGACCGGTTCTACGGCGATCTCAAGAAGTCGGTACTCGGTGCCGCGAACGTCGTCGAACTGGAACACAACTACTCCTGAGAAACGAGCGCCGGGTCGGCCTCGCGCACTCCGGCCTGTCGGCCCGCCGGACTACTCGTCGGTGGCCTCGGCATATGCGGCCTCTATCGATTCGATAGTGCTCACCATCAGTCCGGGCGCGTCCTCGCCGACGCGACGACCCTTGAGCCGTCCGGTGGTGCCCGAGACGACCACGACGCCGACAGACGCGTCGTCGGGGCCGAACACCGGCATCGCGATCCGACGGACGTCATCGACCGTCTCGAAGGCGATCTGGTGGCCCCGGATCGACTCGAGTTCGTCGACGTTCCCGCCGGTAGGCCCTGAGTCGGACCCGTTTTCCTGCACCCGAACGACGTCCCCGACGAAACTACCGTCGAGTGGCTGTCGGTCACCGTCCGGTGATTCTCGGTCGGGTTTGTTCCGGTCGGCGGTGCTGTAGAGACACGTCAACTCACCGTCCCGGCGGGCGTAGAGCGCGACGCGTTCGTTCATCGCGCTCGCGAGCTCGACGAGCGGTTCGTGACTCACCTCGAACAGCGGATCGGCGTTGCGGATCCCCGTTCCGAGGCTGAAAAAGAGGTCGCTTGCACGATAGGTGTCACCGTCCTTGCGAACGTATCCCAGTTCACACAGCGTGGTCAGGTGCTTGTGGACGCCGCTCCGCGAGAGGTCCAGATCCCCCGCCAGATCGCTCACGCCGGCTCCATCCCGTTCCGCCAGGGCCGCTATCACCCGGAAGCTCGTCTCGGTCGCTTTGACCGTGTTCGCGTTGGCCACCATGTTCACGAAGAGCGAATACCCCTGGCGACAAATAGCTGGCGCTGGGGGAGAAACTCAGTCCGCAGGGCCAACGTTGATGGGAGCGGCGGCGAAAGGACGGGCAATGCCGACGATAACGGGGTACGAACTGTTCGAGGTGCCGCCGCGGTTGCTGTATCTCCGCGTCGAGACCGACGATGAGATCGTCGGGTGGGGCGAACCGACCGGTGGCGGTCACTCCAGTATCGTCCGGACTGCCATCGAAGCGCTGATGGAGAACTTCGTCGTCGGAGTCGACGCCCTCGCGATCGAGGACCACTGGCAACAGCTCTACTACGGCGGCTTCTTCCACGGCGGCCCCATCCTGATGAGTGCGATCTCCGGTATCGACCAGGCGCTGTACGACCTGAAGGGCAAACACTACGACCTGCCGGTGTACGAACTGCTCGGCGGGAAGGCCCGCGACAGGCTGCGTGTCTCCCAGTTCATCGGTGGCGACCAGGCGATAGACGCCACGGAGATCGCCGCCGACGTCGTCGGCGCGGGCGTCACCGCCGTGAAAGCCAACGCCGCCTCCCGGATCCGGTTTATCGATACACCCGCGAAAGTCGAGGCCATCGCCGACGACCTCGCCGCGCTCCGGTCGACCGTGGGCGACGACGTCGACCTCGCGGTCGATCTGCACGGTCGCGTCTCTCGCTCGATGGCGCCGCGGGTCTGTGCCGCGCTCGAACCCCTCAACCCGGCGTTCGTCGAGGAGCCGATCCACCCCGAGTACAACGACTATTTCCCCGAGTTGCGCACGCAGACGAACGTCCCGCTGGCGACCGGGGAGCGAGTGTACACGCCCAACGCGTTCAGGCGGATGCTGGAACGAGGCGGCGTCGACGTGGTCCAGCCGAGCGTCTCGCGGGCCGGCGGGATCACCGGCGTCGACAAGATCGGCCAGCTCGCGGCCGCACACGACACGTCGCTGGCCCCGCACAGCCCGACCGGCCCGGTCGCGTACGCCGCCAGCCTCCACGTCGGCGCCTCCGCCCCGCAGACGCTCTTCCAGCAACAGCCCCTCGACGCGCTCGAGGGCCACGGTCGCGATATCTTCGACGACCTCACTGTCGGCGACCCGTTCACCTTCGAGGACGGGTTCGCGGGTATCCCCGACGGCCCCGGTCTCGGCGTCGAAGTCGACGAGGCCGAACTGCGTGAACGCTCCCAGAGCGACGCCGGCTTTCGCTTCCCCGTCTGGCGCCACGAGGACGGCAGCGTCGCGCGCTGGTGACTCCCAGCCCGCCGGTCCGGTATCGGTCCCCACCTCCTAACTCCGGGCGCGTCTCTCCCCCTCGGTCACGCTTTTGCACGCGGCGTCCGGAACTGACGCCATGACAGCCGAGCCCCAATCCCAGAGACACGCCGACCGCGTGGCTGACCTGCAAGAGGCGCTCCGGACTCGAGACGCCGACCTCGCAGTCGTCTACCCAGGACCGAACGCGCTGTACCTGACGGGCGTCTACGGCGAACCGCTCGACAGACACTTCCTGGTCGCCGTACCCGTCGAAGGCCAGATCCGCGCCGTGACGCCGCGCAAATCGCTGGATCTCCTCGAAGACCGCTCGTCGGTCTCCTCGTTCGAGGTGCTCGAATCGAACGACCCCGAAGCCGTGGCGGAGCGGTTCGTCGAGACGCTCCCCTCCGAGGTCGCGGCGATCCGACTGGACGAACGGACGCCCTACAGCGTCTCACGACCGCTCGAGCGCACAACTGACGCGACCGTCGCCGGTCTGCACAACCTCGTCGAACCGCTGCGGATCCGGAAAGACGACGCGGAACTCGAGGCGATGAAGCGGTCGGCTGCCGTCGCCGACGAGGTCAGCACCGAGATCCGAAACCTGGGTGAGGAGGTCCTGGGGATGACCGAAGCCGAGGTGGCCGACGAGTTCCGCGGGCGACTTCACGCGAAGGGTGCGACCAGGCTCTCGTTCGACGTCGTGGTCGCCAGTGGACCCAACGCGGCGCGACCGTATCTGCGAAACCGTGACCGCGAGATCCGTGCGGGCGAGCCCGTCATTCTCGATTTCGGCGGCTTCGTCGACGGGTACGCCAGCGACCAGACCCGCACGACGGTCTTCGGCGGCGACCCTCCCGACGGGTTCGTTGAAGCGTACGAAACCGTCCGAGCGGCGCTGGATGCCGGCGTCGACGCCGTCGAGCCCGGCGTCACCGCGGGCGCCGTGGACCGGGCGACCGAGGCCGTCGTCCGCGAGCGGGGTTTCGGCGAGCACCTGATCCACGGCACCGGTCACGGCGTCGGCCTCGAAGCCCACGAAGCCCCCGCGATCGCCGACGGCAACGAGCGCACGCTCGAACCGGGCATGGTGTTCAGTGTCGAGCCGGGCGTCTACGTCGAGGGGGAGTACGGCGTCCGGGTCGAGGACCTGGTCGTCGTCACCGAAGACGGCGCCGAGCGACTCAACGACTCGCCGCGGACCTGGCGGCCGCTCTGAGCGGTCGACGGACGGTGCCCCTATCGGGCTCCGCAAGTCGAGCCCGACAGCCGGCGAGAACCCAGACAACCGTAACCTTCAATCGGAAATCGGACGGTGAGTCGGTATGGAGATCACAGACGTCGAACCCATCGTCCTGGAAAGCGCGGTCGGCACTGTCTCGCTGCCCGGCGGGAAGGCCGACTTCGACGCGACGGTCCGGCCTGTCCTCGTCCGCGTCCACACCGACCAGGATATCGTCGGCCTCGGCGAATCGTACCTCGACGACCCGACCGGGGAGAAAGCCGAGTTCGTCGCGAAAGGCGTTGACGCGCTCGCGAACCACCTTGTCGGCGAGGACCCGCGGCAGGTTCGCGACCTGTGGCACGAGATGTACGTCCACACCAAGCGGTCTGGCTCCTATCGCTCACTGTCGGCCATCGACGAGGCCCTGTGGGACATCAAGGGAAAGGACGCCGGCCTCCCAGTCTACCAGCTCCTCGGCGGAGCGGCGGGCGACGTCTCGGCCTACGCCACGTTTCCCCACCGCAAGCCGGCCGACGAACTCGTCGAGGCCGGCCAGTGGCTCGCCGAGAAGGGCTTCGAGACGATGAAAATCGTCGTCGGCGCAGACGTGGACGACGACATCGAGCGCATCCGCACCGTCGCCGAGGGGATCCCCGACGACCTCGGACTCGCGATGGACGCGAACACCACCTTCGACTTCCCCGACGCGCTCGCGCTCGCCGAAGTCGCGAGCGAACTGGGAATGGAGTGGTTCGAAGAGCCCATCGCTCACACCGATATCGAAGGGATGGCCGAACTCAACCGGCGAAGGAGCGTCTCCATCTCGGCCTACCAGAACAACGTCACACAGTACCCCGCGACCGAACTGATCGAGAAGAACGCGATCGAGATCTACCAGCCCGCATTCGACTACGTCGGCGGGATCACCCCCGCGAACGACGTGGCCACGCTGTGTGAGGCCCACGGCAAGCGGTTCGTCCCCCACGCGTTCGGCCCCGTCGTCAACTACGCCGCCAGCCTCCACGTCGCGGCCGCACAGCCCGCCTGCTCGCTCATCGAGTTCGCCGTCTACGCCGAGGACATCGACGACCCCGGCCGCTACGTCGCCAGCCCGTACATCGAGAACCAGGAAGACGTCTACGTGCAGGACGGCGGCCGCATCGAACCGCCCGAGGCGCCCGGTCTCGGCCTCGAAGTCGACGAGGACGCACTCGAACAGTACCGCACGAACTGACCCGGCCGCGGATTTCCGCGACACGAATTTTCCACGTCGGCGCGCGCTGGGCGCGCTCTCGGGCGCGCCCCATCCGCGCGAGGGACGAGCGACGAGTCGCGAGGAGGCTGGGGAGGTGTGAGGCCTACGCCTGCCCGACCAGCCGCCAGTCACAGTCCGCCGCAACAGAATTCTCCTGGTGGACTGAAAGGGCGAGGCGTGCGAGGCGCTTGCGCCTCGAAGCGAACGGCCCTGCCGTGAGCGGGCGGTGCCGAGAGCGCGGATATGTCCCGCAGCGACCGCGAGTGCGAGGCTCGACGAATGGAGAGCCTCGACGGCGAACGGCGCTTGTCGCCGTGAGCGAGCGGGGCGAGGGCTTTCAACTCACAGGATCAGCTGCGGTCGCGGTTGCGGTCGTGTTGCCAGCTAGCGAGCGGGACGAGGGCTTTCGACTCTCAGGAATTTCTGCGGTCGTGGATAGGGTCGCCGTCACGGTGTCTCAGTACGAACGGCCGACTACTCGTACCGCTCCTCGGCGTCGTTGAGGGCGAGCCAGTATTTCACGAGCGCGGACGCGTGGCCCTCTCCCTCCCCGGCCCGCCGAACGGTCGCCTTGTACGCCTCGTGCAGGGCGGCCGCGAGCGGCAGCGCGGTTCCCTGCTCGCGAGCGAACTCCCGCGCGTAGCCGACGTCCTTGTGCCAGATGGCCAGTCCCCCGAGCCCCTCGATGTCCTGGCTGAAGTCGCCGGAGAAGTAGCCGTCGAACATATCGAACCCGAAGAAATCGCGAAAGAGCGCGGGGTCGACGCCGTTGTCGCGGACGAACTCGACGACTTCGGCGTCGACAGCGTGGTGGCCGGCGTAGCGCATCTGCAGGCCGAGTTTCAACACCGTCGCGTCGGGCACCGATCCGACGTGGGTGTGCCCGTCACAGAGCACGTCGAACACCTCCGTCGCGGCCTCGTACCGGTCTTCCGGCCCGCCGACCATCATGTGATACCCCTCAGGCACCGCGCCGCCGGTGATCGGCGCTTCGAGGAACTCGACCCCCGCATCGTCGCAGCGCTCCTCGCAGACAACGGAGGTTGCGGGCCGCGTGGTCGTCACGTCGATCAGCAACTGCCCCTCGGAGAGACCAGCCAGCAGTCCGTCCTCGCCCTCGAAGTTCGCCTCGACTTCGGGCGATCCGGGCACGGCCATCACCACCACGTCCGTCGCCCGAGCGAGCGATGCGGGATCTGCGGCCGACCCCGCACCCCGGTCCGTCGCCGCGGCGACCTGGTCGGAGTCGACGTCGTACACGGTCACGTCGTGGCCGGCGTCGAGACACCGGTCGAGGAACAGCTTCCCGATGTACCCCACGCCGACGAGGCCGAACTGTGTCATGTGCGCAGGTCCGCCCGGCGCTCACAAAAGCGTTGGCGCCCCGGCGGTCTGGACCGGAATTATCGAAAGCCCGGTCGGCGTGGGACTCTCCGCGTTCCCAACGCTTAATGACGCTCTCGGAGGATCCGGACCTGTGACAGAGCTCACCCACCCGCTGTCCGACGAGGAACGCGAGGAACTCATCGACCGCTACGAGAGCCTCCGCGTCACCGACGTCGTCGACGGTCTCGACTACAATGGCTACCATAACATCGGCCAGGTGACCGAGGAGATCGGCCCGCTCTTTCGCGACGCCGAGGACTTCTCCCACCGATTCGTCGGCTTCGCCAACACCGTCCGCTACCTGCCGACGAACACCCCACGGGAACTCCCGCCGCCGAGCGAACTCGACAACGACACCTTCGCCGAGTGGGAGGGCGAGTGGTACGGCAATCTCGCCGGCGGTCCCGAGGACGTCCGCGAACACGACGTCGTCGTCATGGAAGCCACCGGTATCGACGTCGGGAACATCGGCTCGGACAACGCCTTCGGCTGGTACAACGACGGCGCGAAAGGCGTCGTCACCAACGGCGGCGTCCGTGACACCGACGAGATCGTCAAACAGGGGATCCCGACCTACTACAAGCATATCAGCAAGCCGATCATCCCCGGCCGCGACGAGTTCGAGGCCAACGGCGTCCCCGTCAACCTCGACGGCACCCGCGTCGAACCCGGCGACGTGGTCGTGGCCGATGGCGACGGCGTCGTCGTCGTCCCTCTCGACGTCGCTCGCGATGTCGCCGAAGCCGCGAACCGCATCCAGAAAGAAGACCAGGAACGGCGCCGCGCCCACTACGAGGAAGCCGGGATGGACCCCGACTTCACGCTGGAGTGATACCGGCCCACCATTCGGTGTCCGACTGCAACCGTCGCTGACGATCGAGCGAAACCGGAAAAACCGACGACGGACGCGTTTTCGACGAACTGGGCCGTCTACATCCCGCCCATGCCGCCCATGCCCCCACCCATGCCGCCGCCCGCGTAGGGGTTGGCGTTCGGCTCGCCGCCTTCTTCGTCCTGGTCCTCGACGGCGAGTTCGCCGACCGAGACCACGTCGTCGATGCGCAAGATGGAGTTGACCGCCTCGATGCCCGAGGTGATCGCCTGGCGCTTGATGCTCTCGGGTTCGACGACGCCGGCCTCGTGCATGTCCGCGATCGTGCCCTCGTAGCCGTCGACACCGGCGCCGGTGTTCCCGCCGTCGTGTTCCGCGCGGAGGTCGACGATGGCGTCGACCGGGTTCGCGCCCGCGTTGCGCGCGAGCGTGCGCGGGACGACTTCGAGTGAGTCCGCGACGGCTTCGACCGCCAGCTGTTCGCGGCCGCTGACCGACTCGGCCGACTCGCGGAGCGCTCGCGCGAGGGTGATCTCGGGTGCGCCACCACCGGGGACGACGACGCCCTCGCGGAGCGTGATCGCCACGGCCTGCATCGCGTCCTCGACGGCGCGTTCGACCTCGTCGACGACGTGTTGCGTGCCGCCACGGAGGATGAGCGAGACCGCGTTGGCGTCCTCGATGTCCGTCAGGACGAGCGTCTTCTCCGGCTGTGCGGACTTGGGCCCGTACACCTGCGCGACTTTCTCCTTGCGGATCGTGCCCGCGTGACCCAGATCCTCCTCGGTCAGGTCGTTCAGGTCGCTGACGGCGTTCGCGCTCGTCGTCCCGACGATCTTCTCCAGGTCGGGGTCGCGGAGGTGTCGGATCGTCACGATCCCCGCCTCGGCCAGGTCCGCGACGACGGCGTCGTCGATGCCACCGGTCGTGAACACGGCGTCGACCCCTGCGTCGATGATCCCCTCGGAGAGCGCGTTGAGTTCCTCGCGCTCGCGCTCGACGAACGCCTGGTACTCCTCGGTGTTCGACACTTCGACGTTCGCACCCGGCGCCGTCTCGCGGAGTTCGAGTTCGCCGTCGTAGACGAGGATGTCCGCGTCATCGGCGTCGGTGGGCATGCTCGGATGCGGGACGTCCTTGTCGATCATCAGCCCGTCGACCAGCCGCGAGTCGTGGATCGTCCGCCCGTCGAACGCCGACACCTTGATCGTGTCGAGGTTCGGTTCGCCGTCGTGAACCGACCGCGTGACCGCCTCGACAACCATCGGTGCGAGCGTCTCGACGGCCGCTTCGGCCCCTTTGCCCGTCATCGCCGTCTTCGCGACGCGTTCGAGGATCTCGGTATCGTCGGGCGACACCTCGACGGCGATGTCCGCGAGGATGTCGTCGACCTGCTCGGCGGCGTGCCGGTAGCCGCCGACGATCGTCGCAGCGTGGATCCCGCGGTCGAGGAGGTCCTCGGCCTCGCCGAGGAGTTCGCCCGCGACGACCACGGCGGTCGTCGTTCCATCGCCGACCTCCGTCTCCTGGGTCTCCGCGACGTCCACGACCATGTCCGCGACCGGGTGGTCGACGTCCATCTCTTCGAGCACCGTGACGCCGTCGTTCGTGACGACGACGTCGCCGGTGTCGCTGACCAGCATCTTGTCCATACCCCTCGGTCCGAGCGTCGTCCGGACCGCCTCGGCGACTGCCGACCCGGCTGCGATGTTCATCGACACCGCTTCCTCGCCGGAGAGGCGCTGTGCGTCTTCCGAGAGCACTGCGGTCACCTGCTGTCCGAACTGGTCTGCCATTGTGGGCGGAGGAATGTCGTGGGTCCGTATAAATCATTTCATGGCAGAACGCCCCGCGTTCGACGGTAGCGACCGCTCTCGCGTCGAAGCACCGCCGAAAAAATCGAACAGCGTCGAACCACGACTGCGACTGGTCTCCAGCGAACCGGTGAGTGTGCCGGTTACGGCGACTCGAACTCGTCGTTGTACTTCTTCCGGACCAGTCCGGAGTGACTCTGGTACTGGTCGGAGAAGCCACCGGTGCGAACCGAGGCGGCGTAGCTGTTGTGACCCCGCTCGGTGAAGTTGAAGTCGCGAACGTTTCCGATGACCCCGCCCGCGCCCTGGACGGACCAGAAGTCCGGCAGGTAGTAGTTGTAGAACCACGCGAACGTCTCGAGCAGTTCCGTCACGCGTTCGGCGCCGATATCCGGGTCGGTGTGGAACTCGATGAGGAGTTCCATCAGGTTGACCGTGCGGCTGTCGGTGACGCCGTCGAGGTTGGGCTCTTTGCCCGCGATAGTCGGCGCGGACATGTCGCCGACCTGGGTCGGGAGGTCGACTTCGATGGGCATCCCGCGGAGGTCGTGCGTGTCGGCGGGGTCGACGACCTCGCCTTCGGCGTTGGTGACGTCCTCGGGGTCCGGCGAGAGACCGTTGGGCGTGTCCGACCAGCCGTCGTGGCTGTTCGGGAAGTCCGGATCCCGCTCGACGATCTTGGGGTTCCACCAGCCGGTAGAGGAGGTGTAGGCCTCCCACGGGTTACGCATGTTGTTCCACCAGTACAGGGCGTCGTAGGACATGTTGTCCCGCGCGGTGTTGACCGCCGACGTCGACAGGCCCTGGTAGTTGGCGTCGATGCCGAAGTTGTTGAGTTGCTGCTGGAGTGCCTGGCAGGACAGCTCGTAGAGCTGGCCGTAGCCCGGACTGGCCTTCAGCAGGATCTCGGCGGGTTCGCCCTCCGGGCTCACCCAGTTGCCGCCCTGCTTCGAGTAGCCCGCTTTCTCCATGTACTCCTCGCCGGTCTCGGTGTCGGCGCGGTTGCTCCAGTCGATGAGGTTGTCGAGGAACTCGGAGTCGAACCAGCGTTCGGCCATCGCGTCGAGGAGGCCGGTGTGGTGCTGGGTCAGGAAGAAGGAGTTGGGCCCGTGGGCGTTCGCCGCGATAGAGACCCAGTCGACGGCCTCGATGATGGCGCGGCGCACCCAGAGGTTACCCAGGTCGCCGTCCCAGTTGAACGGGAAGCCGTTCATCGCCGTCGCCGGGAACGTCGAGAGCTGCTGGACGCGACCGGGCAGCGTCTCCCGGTTGACCGGACCGGACTGCTCCTCGATGACGGCCATGTCGAGGTCGATCTCTCCCTGGTTGAGGAACGTGTTCCGACGTTCGACGCCGGCGACACGCAGGAAGATTTCGTCGACCGTCTGGTCGCGGTAGTTCGGATGCGCTTCCAGGTCGCCCGACCCGTCGCGAGCCGTCAGCCTGACACCTTGGTCGGTGACGGCGTCGGCCCCGTCGGCCATGTACAGGCCCGAGCCGTAGCCGTTCTCCGCCATCTCGTTGTACGTGAGGACGTACCCCTGGATGTCGTCGGAGTAGATCGAGTTAACCTCCTCCTGCGTGTCGGCTTCCATCGCCGACTCCGCCCACGGCCCCGTCAGGTTCGGGTGTGGCGGCGGCTCGTACATCCCGACGTTTGACTGGATCGAGAACTGGTTCTGCGGGGCAGCAGTGACCCCCTCCGCCTCCCCCTTGTCGTTCCAGAGGTGCATCTCCCAGTCGCTGACCTGCTCGAAGTTCGGCGAGCCGGGGCTGAAGTCACCGGCACCTTCCGCGTAGTAGGCGATCTGCTCGTGGAGTTTCCGGGCTTCGGCATCCATGTTGGTGCCGTCCCAGTACATCGTCCGGTCGTCGTAGGTCTCCCACCAGTCGAACGGGGCTTCGATCCGGTAGTTCTCCAGCCAGGTCATCACTTCGACCTCGCCCAGGTCCGGAATGTCCCACGTGTGGTTGCTGGTGTAGAACCGTGACTGCCCCTCCTGGTAAGGCAGCGTCATCTCGAACATCCAGCCGACGCCGGAGTTGTTGATGGCGCTGTTTGGCGAATAGCGGTTGGCGTTGGACTGTGCCGGGTTCGTCGCCATATAGTGGTTTATCGTCGTCGCCTGCGGGTCACCCGTCGGCGTCGCCGATTCCGTGTCCGTCGGCGTCGACTCGTCCGTCCCGTCACCCGGCGTGTCCGTCGGACCCATTCCGGGTGTTGCCGTCGGCGTCGACCCACCATCGCCACCGTCGGTATCTGTGTCACCGCCATCCCCGCCACCGCCGGAGTTACATCCTGCCATTCCACCCACACTTGCGGCCAGCACTGTGGCCATGAACTGTCGTCGGCTCGCTGCACGACGTAGTCTCTTGAACCGGTCGCCGTTGTTCTCACGTTGCGGCATACGTCCGCAATGAGTATCCATGATATATAAAATTTTCCATCGGGGTGACAAACCATAGCAATCGTCGGTCGATGCCGCCCCTCACGCCGTCTGTCGGGTTTTCTCGCGAGTCGGCACACCAGGCAGAACGGTGAGTTGTCAGGCCCCGCCGATTTAAGTCCACACTCGGTCGAACTCGTGAGCACCACTGGCTGAGACGATTGTACGATATTCTTCGCACGCGCATGAGGACGCACGTGAGTTGGATAATCACCGGCTGGGACAGCCAGGACTGCTGGCGTCTGGCGAGTGCGCACCGACAGCCGGTTCGGCCCGCCGTCTCCCGCCGGCGACGGACACCATAAAACCTTATTGTCCGGCATATCTCACCTTGTGCCATGGGTGAGTACGTCAACCAGAAGACTCTCGCACTCACGGCGCTCGTGTTACTGAGTGTCGCCGCTATCTCGATGGCGGCGGCGACGGTCGCGAACGTCGAGAGCACGACGGGAGACGGGGATGGACGCCCCACCAATCCGCTTCTCGGCGGGGGCGACCAGAGCCCCGCCGGAAACGACACACAGAGAAACGGGGGTAGCGGGAACCCATTCGGGGAAGGAAACGATACGACCGACCAGCAACTGGAACTGCGGGGCTGTAACGACTTGCTGTCGAGTCTGCCCGGAAGTCTCGGCTACTTCGCCGTCATGGCCGGGCTCATCTTCCTGATCCGCAAGCGAACCTCGCTCGGGTTCTCGCTGCTCGCGGCGTACGCGATCACGCCGATCTTCCTGACCGTCTACTTCCTGCGAACGCAGTGTGGCGGGACCGGGACCGGGATCTCCAACGGGACTATCGGCGAGGGGAACGGCAGCGGACCGATCGAAAACGTCGGGCCCAACATCCCGCCGGTGTTCCTCGTCGGCGGCTTCGCCGTCCTGTTCGTGGGCGTCGCCGCAGTCCTGTACATCTCCTCGGGCTCGCGCGAGTACGTGCCCGAAGAGGAGGACGAAGAAGAGGAACCGGACGTGGCCGACATCGCGGCGGCCGCGGGTGCGGCCGCCGAACGCCTCGAGGCCCGCGACGCGGACGTCGACAACGAAGTCTACCGCGCGTGGTGGGAGATGACCCAGCTCCTCAACGTCTCCTCGCCGGAGACGTACACGCCGGGCCAGTTCGCCGACGCGGCCGTCGAGCTGGGCATCGACAAGGAGCACGTCGACGCGCTGACTACGCTGTTCGAAGAGGTCCGGTACGGACACCAGGATCCCGAATCGCGGGAGGAACGCGCCATCGAGGTGTTCCGCGAGATCGAGAAGTACGGCGAGGAAACCGCCGCCGGGTCGGATACCGCGGATGCCGAACCCGACGGCGCTGACGGAGAGACGGAGGACGACGAATGAACGTCGCAACACTCGTTCGACGACTGCTCGTCGGAGGTGGCGTGATCGCCTTCGCTGTCGCGATCGTGTCCATCGCCGGCGTCGGACCGTCGATCCCGGCCGGTGGCACGGCCATCGCCGTCGTCGGGATCGTGAGCATGCTGATGGGGCTGTTGAGCGCCCGTTCGCGACTCCAGAGCGACCAGATGGAGACGGAGACGCCCGACCCGGAACTCGCACCCCACACGCCCCCGCCCGGTGACGAGGTCGACGAACAGCTCTACGAGATGATCGAACTCCAGCACGGGATGCAGGAGAACCGCGAGCGCATCGAGGAGCGCCTCGAAGCCGCGGCGATCCGGATCATCCGCCAGCGCGACGACTGCTCCCGTGTCGAGGCCCAGGTCAAACTCCAGGAGGGGAACTGGACGGACAACGACGTCGCCACGGCGTTCTTCAAGGATGGCAGCTCCGACAGTGGCGGCGGCGGCATCGAGAACCTCTTCGGAAGCACCAACGAGAGCGCGGAGTTCAAAGACCAGGTCGAGGACGTCGTCGACGAACTCGCGCGACTCGGCAACATGGAGTTCGAGGGGACCGACCGCTCGACCACCGAGAACCGCGGACTGCTCGGCCGTCTCCGCGGCGGTGACTCCGACGACGACAACGCGCCCCAGACCCAGTGGAACGCGGACGCCTCGTCGATCGACACGTTCGACGTCGACGAACCGTTCGTCGACCTGGACACTCACGAGACCAACCGCTGGCTCGGTGTGACGGCGTTCGCACTGCTCGCGCTCGGTCTGGGCGTCTTCGTCAGCCAGCCGGGCCTTGTCCTCGCCGGGAGCATCGCCGTCGGCTACGCCGCCTACGCCCGCGCGACGGCGACCCCGCCGACCGAAGACATCGAAGTCCAGCGGGAGTTCAGCGACGACAACCCGAACCCCGGCGACGAAGTGCAGGTGACCGTCACGGTCACGAACTCCGGGCCGTCGATCCTCCCCGACCTCCGGCTTATCGACGTCGTGCCCGACCCGTTCATCGTCACGCGGGGGTCACCGCGGCTCCACACCACGCTGACCTCCGGGGAGAGCGACACGTTCTCCTACACGGTCGAAGTCGAGCGGGGCAACCACACCTGGCCGCTGCTCTGTCTGGCACGCGACTTCAGCGGGAGCGTCGAGCGCGAGTCGCTGGTCACGCCGGCGGACAACCTCGTCTGCAAGCCGGTGTTGAGCGCCCGGACCGGGATGCCGGTGCGAGCCCAGACGACCCAGTACGCGGGCGACGTCGAGACGTCCGTCGGCGGCTCCGGACTGGAGTTCCACTCCGTCCGCGAGTACCGCGCAGGCGACCCGATGAACCGGATCAACTGGAAGCGCTACGCCCGCACGGGCGAGTTCGCGACGGTCGACTTCCGCCAGGAAAAGGCGGCGAAGATCACGCTCCTGTTCGACACCCGCGAGCGGGCCTACTCCGCGGAGTCGCCCGGCAAACCGCACGCGGTCGACCTCTCCGTTCACGCCGCGACCGACGTCTTCAGTTCGCTGTACGACGCGGGCAACCTCGTCGGCGTGGCGGCGTTCGACACGGTGCCGTGCTGGCTGGCTCCCGGCGCCGGGAGCGCACATCTCGAACGGGCGAGAGAACTGTTCGCCGAACACCCCGCGCTGTCGGCGATCCCGCCGAGCAAATCGAACATCGAAGGAACCTACATCGACCCGATGACCCACGTCAGACGACAGCTCCCGAGTAACTCACAGGTGTTCCTGTTCACGCCGCTGGCCGACGATTACGCCTCCGAGACGGCACGACGGCTCGACTCGGCCGGCCACCTGGTCACCATCGTCAGTCCGGACACGACCAGCGACAGGACGGTCGGACAGCGCCTCGCGCACATCGAGCGCGAACTCCGGCTGGCGGAACTGCGCGAGCGGGGTATCCGCGCGATCGACTGGGACCCCGAAGAGCGGCTCTCACTCGAGATCGAACGCGCGCAAACGAGGTGGGCCTAGATGAGTGTCAGACGCGGCGTCGAAGTGAACCACTCGGCGTCGATAATCAGCGGCGGGCTGGCGCTGGTCTCCGGCGTCATCGCCGTCGGCGCCAGCGGCTTCTACTCGGTCCCCGCGCTCGTGCTGGGCGTGCTGGGACTCGGCGGCATCGCCATCGGGGTGTTCGGCCTCGACCACCGCGGCGTCGTCACCGTCGGGAGCTTCATGATCTTCCTGTGTGTCCTCATCAGCGGGGTCGAGGGCAACACCCCCGGACTCCTGCTCGTCAGCATGATCGGGACGATACTCTCGCTCGATCTGGGGCAGAACGCGGTCAGTGTCGGCCGCCAGCTGTCGACCGACACCTTCACGCGACGCGGCGAGTTCGTCCACGCCGCTGCCAGCACCGTCGTCGGTGCCCTGGTCGGCGGTGTCGCCTACGGCATCTACTTCGTCGCCGAGGACGGACAGCCCGCTCCCGCACTCGTCTTCCTCGTGCTCGCCGCGCTGTTGCTGGTCTGGTCGTTCCGGACCTGACTGACGGCTCCGTTTTCCGCGAACCCACAAGCGACCGCCCCGGGAGCGACGGCCGACTGGAACCACATCGCGACCGTCCGGGAGGGCGACCGTGAAGCTGTCGGTGGGTTGCCGTTTCGGATCGTCACCTCTAAGGCAACCATTTTCGTTGGAAAGAGCATGGGAGTACAAGAGTTCAGTGTCAGCGAAGCGAGCGACCGGATCGAAGAAGTGATCGAGGAGATCGAGTCGGCGGTCATCGTCGAACGGTCGTTCATGGAAACGGTAATGGTGGGGCTGATGGCGTCGGGCCACGTACTGCTCGAGGACGTGCCGGGGACGGGGAAGACCCTGACGGCGAACAGCATGGCGAACGCGCTGGGGCTCGAGTTCTCGCGCATCCAGTTCACGCCGGACCTGCTCCCCAACGACGTCACCGGGACCTACATCTTCAACGAGCAGAAAGGCGAGTTCGAGTTCCAGAAGGGACCGATCTTCGGGAACATCATCCTGGCCGACGAGATCAACCGCGCGCCGCCGAAGACCCAGGCGGCCCTGCTCGAGGCGATGGGTGAGGGTCAGGTCACTGTCGAGGGGACGACACACGAACTCCCCGACCCCTTCTTCGTCATCGCGACGCAGAACCCCGTCGAGCAGGAGGGGACCTTCCCGCTACCCGAAGCGCAGGTCGACCGGTTCATGATCAAATCCAGCATCGGCTACCCCGAGGCAGACGGCCTGCTCGAACTCCTGCGCCGGCGGTCGAACCGGAACACGTCGGCGCCGTCGGCGGGACGTGTTCTGGAGGGCGACGAGGTCAAACAGCTTCAGAACGTCTCCGAGACGGTCATCGTCGACGACGACATGCTGGAGTACATCGCGCAGATCACCCTCGCCACGCAGGACGACCACCGCGTCCGCGTGGGTATCTCCCCGCGCGGGACCCAGCGGCTGTTCGAGGCCGCTCGATCCCGCGCCGTCGTCGCGGGGCGGGAGTACGTCACGCCCGACGACGTGAAGGCCATCGCCGAACCGGCGCTGGCACACCGCCTCGTGTTGACCGCCGAAGCCCAGGTCAACGACGTCGACAAACGCGTCGTGGTCCGGGAGATCCTCGACGAGATCCCCGTCCCAACCGTCCAGGGCCCGAACTAACGCCACCTGTCGCGTCGACGGATCGAGTCGCACGGAACCGACGATTTTTCGCGGATCGGCTCAGTCTCTGCCGGTCGAAGCTTCGCGGACTTGCGGCTGCATTTTACGGGCCGACCGGTGACTGCCGACAACCGATCGCCGGCACTGTCGGCGGGATAACCGAAAAGAACATACCGGGCTCTGCGTGAATAGTTGGGATATGAGTGTGAGTGCCGCGGTTAGAAATCCACGGGCGTTCGTGGGTGGGAAATGGAACCGCTTCAAAGTGCTCCTCCTCGACCCGGAACGGTTCTTCGAGGAGAAAGCGTCGACCGACCGGATCTGGAACGAAGTGATCGTCTTGCTGGTCATCGGCCTGGCCGGGGCGGCCGGGATCCTCTACGTCGGCCAGGAGTTCATGACACACTTCGTGACGAACGCTATCGACCAGTCACCGGGGCAGGTCGTTATCTCGGGCGAGCGCGGCCTCCGGATCCAGGTGTACGGCCTCCGGAGCGTCCTCGGCATGTACATCCTCTGGTCCTTTCTCACGGTCGCGTACTACTCGCTGTCCTGGCTGTACTCCGACTACGGGAGTTTCTTCCAGACCGCGAAACTGACCGCCTGGACGCTCGTGCCCGTCTTTTTCGCCAACATCGTGAAGTCGATCGCGGCGGCGTACGTGATCACCACGCAGACGATCATCGAGAGTCCGGTGTCCCAGCAGACGGAGATCGTCGACAACGTCAAACGCGGCGAGGCCGGCGAGGCCGCGGGCTATCTCTTCGGACTCCTCTACGAGGAGCCGATCATGCTCGCTGCGCTCGGCATCGGCCTGCTCTTTCTGATCTGGTCCGGATACATCGCGGCGTACGCGGTCGCCACTGTCCGCGACATCCCGGTCTCGGACGCCTACAAGGTCGTCGCGGCGCCGCTGGTGGTGTACGCGCTCTGGAGTCTGAACACGCTCCTCGGGCACGCGGGCGCGCTATAGGTAAAAGATTATATGCAGTCATTCACCATTAAGGAGTAAACATGGGTGTGCGTTACTATATCAAGCGAGTGACTCAGGCCTTCGTGACGTTTCTGACCGGGATGTTCCTGACGTACGTCCTGTACCGACTCATTCCGGGAGGCCCGATCGACTCGATGCGAACACAGATCATCCAGCGTGCGACACAGCAGGGTCGGCCGCCGGACCCGGAGCGACTCGGTCGCCTGACCGAGGCCGCGACCGGTATCAACACGAATCAGGGGCCGATAGTCGGCTACATCAACTACATCTCCGAGGTCCTGACGGGGAACTTCGGGGAGTCGATCATCTTCGGTCGGCCGGTGTTCGACCTGCTGTTCGACGCGATGCCGTGGTCGATGTTCATCAGCATCTACGGGTTCATCGGTGGCCTGTCGATGACCATTCTCTTCGGGACGCTGATGGCCTACAAGGAAGGGACCAAACTCGACAAGGGACTGACCGTCTTCATCATGGTCGTCAACTCGGTGCCCTACTACGTGGTCGCGATTCTCCTGCTCGTCACGCTGGGGGTCCAGTGGGAAGTGCTGCCGACCGGCGGCCGATACCCGTCCGGTGTCGAGGCAGGGTTCAACCTCCCGTTCATGATTGGAATCGTCGAACACGCCGCGATGCCCATACTGAGTAACTTCCTCGTCGGCTTCGCCGGGGGTGCTATCGGGATGCGGGCACTCGGTGTCAGGGTCATCGGCGCCGACTACATCCGGTCGGCGGAGATCCGCGGTATCGGTCGCAACCGCATCCTCACGCGATACATCGCTCGCAACACCATCCTCCCGATCTACACGGGCATCGTCATCGGTATCGCGGGCGTGTTCAGCTCGAGTGTTATTCTCGAACAGATCTTCAACTACCAGGCCGTCGGATATCTGCTGTTCACGGCGTTCACACAGCAGGATTACCCGTTGATCATGGGGTCGTTCATCCTGCTGACGGGGTTGACCGTGATCGGGATGTTCGTGGCCGACGTGACCTACGGGTTCGTCGACCCGCGGGCCGGCAACCCGGCCGAACGTGAGGCATACTAACGATGAGCAACTCAGACAATACCGAGCGGCGTACCGACGGCGGGACCGTCGAACAGGAGATATTCGGCACGGGCGGGGACGGCGACGGTGGGCGCCGGAAGACCTCGCCACAGGAGCGGTTCCGTCGACTGATCGACAACTACTTCGCGACGCCGTTCCGCATCGCATGGAACGACTGGCGGGCCCGTATCGGTGGGCTCGGCGTGTTGTTCTACATCCTCATGGGGACGGTCGGCCCCAGTCTCGTCGAGCGGCCCACGCTGAACTGGCGCGTGGCCTACACCGAGGCGTTCATCTACCCCGAGTACCCGCTCGGGACCGACTACGCGGGCCGAGACATGCTCAAATCCCTCGTTCACGCGTCGCCCGCGATGTTGAAGATGGCACTCGCCGGCGTCCTGTTCTCGATCGGCGTGGCCGTCATCTTCGGGTTCGTCTCGGGGTACAAGGGCGGGATGATAGACACGGTCATGATGACGCTCACTGACGTCATGATCACGCTGCCGGGACTGCCGCTCATCATCCTCATCGCGGCCGTCTACCCGCCACAGGATCCGTTCATCGTCGGTGCCATCCTGGCCATCGACAACTGGCCGGGGCTGGCCCGGAGTCTCCGCTCGCAGGTACTCACGTTACGTGAGGAGTCGTACGTCGAAGCGTCCCGGACGATGGGGCTCTCGACGACCGAAATCATCGGCAAGGACCTGATCCCACAGCTGGCCCCGTTCGTGCTCATCAGTTCGGCCGGTGCGGCGACCGGTGTCATCAGCGAGTCGGTCGCGCTGTACTACCTCGGCATCCTCCCGAGTAACTCGGCGATCGACAACTGGGGTGTGATGCTCCACTACTCGATCAGCCAGGCCGACGCCGTCAACAACTGGGCGAACGCCGGCCACATGATGCTGTTCCCGCTGCTGGCGCTGTCCGGGATGACCTTCTTCCTCATCCTGCTGGGCCAGGGGCTGGACTCGCTGTTCAACCCACGCCTTCGCGCGCGTCACTCTTCGACGACGGTGGACGAAGGCAACGAGCGGCCCTGAGCCGCCGACGCTCGTTTTCGCGGTCGACTGTTCCGTTCGCGGTTCGACTAGGACTGCAGCCTTGGCGGTTCGAGTCGATTCGTTTCCTCGTCGAGCCAGTGAGGTCCTGACTTTCTCTCGTCTTCGGAGGGGACAGGTGGCGGTAGTCGGGAACCGACGAACGGGAGCGGGCTCCCACGTGCCGGGACGGAGAGACCGTGTGGTTTTAATATGCGACACCGAGAGGCAATACCAGAGGAATGGTTCACACGATGGAGACGGATCGATCCAGTGGCGGAGACGGCCATTCCGTCGGACGGGAGTGATTGGATGTCATACGGAACGCAACAACAGCAGACGTACTCGGACGAGGCCGGCGACGTCGTGATGGAAGTAGAGAACACTGACGTCAGGTTCGACATGGACCGTGGACAGTCCAGGGTCCTGAACGACGTGAACGTCGACATCTTCCGCGAGGAGATCCTGGCCGTCGTGGGCGAGAGCGGGAGCGGGAAATCGATGTTCGCGGCCGCCCTGCTCGACGCGGTCGAGCAACCGGGACTGACGACCGGCGAGATCACCTACTACCCACCAGACGGGGACCCGGTCGACGTCCTGGGACTGTCGGACCAGCAGCTCAAGAGCTTCCGGTGGGAGGAGGTCTCGATGGTGTTCCAGGGGGCGATGAACTCGTTCAACCCCACGATGAAGATCCGGGGCCACTTCGAGGAGACCATCGCCGCACACGACGCGAACCTCGACGAACGCCTCGAGTACGTCTACGACCTCTTCGACGCGCTCAATCTCGACGTGGACAGAGTGATGCGCTCGTATCCCCACGAGCTGTCGGGCGGGATGAAACAGCGGGCGCTGATCGCGCTCTCGCTCGTCCTCGAACCCGAAGTGCTGGTGATGGACGAGCCCACAGCCGCGCTGGACCTGCTGATGCAGCGGACGATCATCAACATGCTGACCGATCTCCGTGACGAACTGGAGATCACGATCGTCTTCATCACTCACGACCTGCCGCTCATCGCGGGGCTGTCGGACCGTATCGGCGTGCTCTACGGCTTCGAGTTCATCGAGATCGGTCCCACGGAACCGCTGCTCGAGGACGCGGCACACCCCTACACGAGAGCGCTGTTGCGGTCGGTGCCGAGCATCGACTCGCCGCTCGACCAGATGCAGACGATTCCGGGGTCGAGCCCCGACCCGGTCAACATCCCGTCGGGCTGTTCGTACCACCCGCGGTGTCCGCTGGCCGACGACCGGTGTCGGATCGAGGACCCCGATCTCGTCCAGGTGGAGGGTGACCACCGCGTCTCCTGTTTCTACTGGGAGCAGTCCGCGGGCGAAATCGACTACACTCTACACGGCGGCGGAGTGGAGGACAACGAATGAGCACAGACGACAGTGACGTTCAGAACACGGGCACCGAGACGGAACCGGACGGGACGACCGAAGCGGCCTCCGACGGGGCGACGAACGAACCGTTGCTCTCTCTGGACGGCGTGGAAGTCGACTTCGCGCCGGGCGGACTCGTCCGCCAGTACCTCTCCGACGAGGAGATCATGGCGGTCGACGAGGTCAACCTCGACATCGAGGAAAACGACGTGGTCGCGCTGGTCGGCGAATCCGGCTGTGGGAAGACGACGCTGGGGAAGACCGCGATCGGTCTCCAGCGGCCGACCGGTGGCTCGGTCCGCTACAAGGGTCAGGACGTCTGGGACGCCAAGGACAACCCGAACTCCGCGGACATCGAGTTCACGGACATCCGCCGGGCGCTCCAGATCGTCCATCAGGACCCGGCGGAGGCCCTGAACTCCCGTCGTCGAGTGCGGGCTATCCTCGCTGACCCGCTCAAGAAGTGGCGCGAGGACCTTGACCAGGAAGACCGCGAGGAGACGATCTACCGCTATCTCGAACACGTGGAGATGACGCCGGCGAAAGACTACGCCGAGCGCTACCCCTATCAGCTCTCGGGCGGCGAGAAACAGCGCGTCGTCCTCGGGCGCGCACTGCTGATGAACCCGGACCTCGTGCTCGCCGACGAGGCCGTGAGCGCGCTGGACGTCTCCCTGCGCGTCGACATGATGGACCTGATGCTCGAGTTGCAGGACCTCATCGACACCTCCTTCCTCTTTATCTCCCACGACCTCGCGAACGCCCGCTACCTCGCGAAGAAAGGCGGCGGCCGGATCGCGATCATGTACCTGGGGAACATCGTCGAGATCGGCGAGCCCGACGAGATCCTGCAGAACCCGACACACCCCTACTCGAAGGTGCTCCGGTGGTCGACGCCGGCCATCGATCCGAAGGCAGCCAAGGAAGCGGTCAACGAGGACCCGCCGGTGCGACAGCTCGACGTTCCGGATCCCGCGGACCCGCCGAGCGGTTGCAAGTATCACACGCGCTGTATCGAGGCCCGCGAGGTCTGTACGCGCGAAGAGCCGGAGACTTACGACACCGGCGGCACCGAAGCGACCTGTTTCCGGGCGCTCAGCAACCACGAGTACTGGTCGAGCGAGGAACTCGAGGGACAGGAGACCATCGGCTTCTCCCGCGACGACGAGTAATCTCCGGCGACCGCTTCACCATCCTCCGGAGCGTTTTCACGATTTCTCCCGACCGTCACCGGCCGGTGTGACCGGCGGCCCCTCTCCTACGACCCCGGTGTTTCGGACCGTTCCGGCGTCCCGGACCGTTCCGGTGTCCCGGAGGGCTCCGTCGATTCGACGGCACCGGTGCGGAGGAGGTTGTAGTCGACGCGATTCTGTGGGCCGACGTGACGGTAGATTTCGCTTCCCTGGTCAGGCCAGTCGAAGTCGCGGGTGTTCCCCCAGACCCGTTTGGTCCACGTCGAGATGTGCAGGTCGGGGAGGTCGTAGTTCCACCAGCGGGCGAACAGGGCGACGATTTCCCGGGTCCGTTCCGCGGAGATCGGGCGCCGCAGTTCGTCCCAGAGCTCGACGAGGTTGATGGTCACGCCGTCGCCGTCGACCGTGAGCCGGCCTGGCTCTGCGGGGATGGTCGGCTCGACGGGCTTGTCGCGGTCCGTGCGCGAGCGCTGTGGGTCGGTGACGCCGTACCCGAGCCCGACCAGCGATTCGTCGAACACGTCGTACGCGGAGAAGGGCTCGCCTTCGGTCCACCACCCGATGACGTCGTAGCTGTTCGACTCGAGTTTCGTCCCGTAGGTGGTCAGTCCGCCCGAATCGAGTGTGACGTCGAAGCCGGCCTCGATGAGCGCAGAGCGCGCCTGCTGGCCGAACAGCCCCCACTCCTCCCAGCGAGGGGCGCGGAGCCTGAGTTCGAGGCGCTCGCCCTCGGGGCCGACCCAGTCGCCGCCCTGACGGTCGTAGCCGGCGCGGCGGAGATACTCGCGAGCGCGGTCGCTGTCGCGTTCGGCGGGGTAGGCGTGGAGTCGGTTCCCCAGTGTTCCCAGCCAGCGGTCGGCGGCGTCCGGCGAGAGGCCGGTCTGGACGGACATCGGCGTCCCCCAGTTGGCGTTGCCGACGAGGCCGTCGAGCGGGAGCGCACAGAGGATCGCCCGGCGGACGTTCCGTCGGCCGAGGTGGTGGGCGGCGAAGTTGAACGAGAACTTCGTCCCGAAGTCGGTCCGATAGCTCGCCAGTTGCTCGACGTAGTCGGGGAGGTCTGCCCCCTGGTTCCCGTCGGGCACCCCTTCCCCTACGTCGAGGACGCCGTCGCGCGTGAGTTCCTCGGCCCGTCTCCCCTCTGCGATGGGAAACCACAGCCTGGGGACCGAGACTGCGTCGGCGTTGGGGTGGTCGTCGTATCGCTCGAACATGATCCGGTTGACCGAGACTTCGGATATCTCGTAGGGGCCACAGCCGTACCCGTCACTTTTGGCCTGCTCCGGGGAGATGGCCGTAGTCTGGAGGTCCTCCCCGATCCGTCGCCGCTGGCCCTCGGTGTCGGCCTCGCTCAGTTGGATCCGCCACTCGTCGAACAGCCACGCGGGCGTGTCGAGCAGCGTGCCGACGACCGTGCGCGCCGCGATTCGGTCGCGCAGCGGGACTTCGAACGTGTACTCGAGCGTGTAGTCGTCGGGGAGTGCGACGGACTCCCAGGGGCTCGTCACGCCGAGGAGGTCGTCGATACGGTGTGCAGTCCACCTGTCGCGAGCGGTGACTGGCTCGCCGTTCCACCAGGTGAACTCGTCGCTGAACTCGACAGTCGCGGTTTCCCCGTCCACGCGGAAGTCGGCGACCAGGTCGGTTAGTTGCCGGTCGGCGCCGTGGATATCGACCGAGAGCGGTTCGAACAGCACCGACGGGAACCCCGACAGGTAGCCGGGCGACCACGGATTGAGCTGGTAGTTACCCGGGTCGTGGGGGAACGCGTGGCCGATAACCGCCGTCGAGTGCTCGACGTTGCTCCCGTCCGACCCGTCGAGGGAACCACAGCCGGCCAGCGGTGCCGCGACACCGCCGGCGACCAGCGCGAGGAACCGACGTCGCGAGGGCGAAACGGCGCCGTCACTCGTCCTCATAGCTGCTCCGGACGGGGGCCTCGACGGGGCGAACCCGGTCGCTGGTCGAAGCAGCGAACGGGCGGGCGGGGCACGGGGCGGCTCGTGGTCACGTGAACGGTTCGTGGGTCACCGTCGGGACGTAATCAACCTGTCGGTGAGCGGAGTGTCGGTCAGAGACGTTCGAGCGCCGCCTCCGCGGCGGAACGGACTTCCGGGTCGGGGTCGGACTCCGCACGCTCTCGGACCATCTCGCGCACCGTCTCGTCGCCGAGATAGCCGAGCACCCAGACGGCGTTCCCGCGGACGTACGCGTGGTCGTCGTGGAGGAGCGGCCGAACCGGCTCGGGGTCGACCGCGTCGGGGGACTCCTCGGCGACGTACGAGAGAATCCCGACCGCCGCGCCCCGCACCGCGGGCGCCTGGTGGCCGAGCAGGTCGACCACCGCGTCGTGGTACGGAGCGACGGCGTCGACGACGGCGTCCGGGTCCGACTGCGAGACGGCAGCCAGCGCCAGCGCCGCGTGTTCGCACACGCCCGTGCCGTCCTCGAGACGGGCCGCGACGGCGTCGAGGTACGGTGAGACCGCGTCCGCGTCCGCCGAGGCGACGGCCTCGAACACCTCGAGGACGTAACTCCTGGCGTCCGGATTGGGGTCGTCGAGGACGTCGGCGAGCGCCGGGAGGGACTCCTCGAGCGCGGACGAGTCTTCGCGAGCGATGGCCACGAGCGATTCCGCCGCCGCGTTGCGGATCGCTCGCCGGTTTACCTTCGCCTTCGCGGTGGATTCCTGGACGCGGTCCTGGGTCGACTGTGCGACCGGTCCGTCCATGTCGACGCCGTCGGGACCGTCCGTCGTCTCGACGAACACGTCGCTGAAGACGTCGGCGTCGTCGGTCAGTCGGTGGGCGAACTGGTCGGCGACGCTCCCGAACGCGAGCACGGCGTTGTCCCGCTGTGCGGGGTCTTCGAGCAGCGAGCGGAGGTCGGAGACCACCGGCTCCAGCACCGCGGGCGACACGTCGCCGCCCGATTCGCTCGCGGTGGCGCCGTTCGATTCGCCCGTAGCATCGCCCGATTCGCCCGCGGCGTCGGCGATCTGAATGAGGTAATCGGCGACGGCGGTCCGGAGCAGTTGTTCGTCCGTCGAGAGGAGGGCGGTCATCTCGGACAGAAGACCCGTGACCGCGGTCGGTTCGCGGTCCGCGAGGTCGCCGACAGCCATCGCCGCGGCGGTCTGGACGCGCGAGTCGTCGTCGGTCAGTGCGTCGCCGAGTTCGTCGACGAACGCCGTCAGGTCGAGTTCCCCCGCGCTGCTGGTCGTCCGGATCGCTTGCAGCGCGTACCATCGGGCGTCGGCCGAGTCCGCGTCGAGCAACGCCTCGAGGTCGTCCGGGTCGACCGACGACGGCTCCTCGCGGGCGAGGTCTGCGAGGTCTCGAGCGCGGTCGGCAGGTCCGGTTTCTGACATTACTTCTTCGGTTGTGGGTGACGCGAGTTAACGGTTGTCGTCGGCGGTCACAGTTCGCGGCACTTCCGGATCGTGTAGTAGGTGACGGACATGAACGCCGCCGATCCGACGACGTTGAACACGGTCACGACGCTGTTTGCCGACCCCCACTCGTAGAAAAAGAGCAGGGGAAAACTGAGGACGAAAAACATCAGCGAGACGCCGAAGAGGATGCGGATGGCGAGCGATCGCTCGCAGAGCAACTCGAAGAAGGTGGGGTCTTCGTACGACATCGGTCAGCGGAGACACCGAGAGTGGTACTTCGAAAACACGAGCGGTCCCGCCGTCACCCGGTCCACTTACCGATCTTGCGGTTGGCGAGCAGGACGAGGTAGATCAGGATTCCGAAGACGACGAACGACGCGCCCACGACAGCGATGAGCCCGGAGAATGCGTTGACGCCGTGGACGCCGAACTTGTACGACTCCGGTCCGAGGGGGTCCGTCGCCGCACCCAGACCGATGAGGAGGAGTCCGAAGCCGGCGATGCTCAGCGATATCTTGGCCGAGGCGATGTAGTAAAACGCCAGGAGATATTTCTTGTACCCGCTGGACATCTGGTTCGCCCGTGTCATTGCCTGACTCATTTGCACAGACATTGCGAACCACCCGTCTTCAAACTTCCGTCTCTCGGGGGTGAATCCGGGACGACACCGGCGCCGACGCTGTCGCCGACCCGCTGCGAATCGGGTTCGGAGGGTTCGCGGAGAGTGGCTCGGGAACCGACATCGGTTTGTCGGCTCGGCACACCGCTCGGATGTGAGCCGATCGATACCGCACCTCAGAACCCCGCCGATGGGGTGGAACTCCTGGAACGCCTACAGCTGGACGGTCATCGAGGAGAACGTCCGCGACGCTGCCGACATGCTCGTCGACACGGGCATGCGCGACGCCGGCTACGAGTATCTCGTCGTCGACGACACCTGGATGGCCGACTCGCTGACCGACGACCGCGAGTTCAGACCCGACCCCGAGGACTTCCCCTCCGGGATCGGAGACCTGGCCGATTACGTCCACGAGAAGGGCCTGAAGTTCGGCATCTACTCCTCGGCCGGCACGAACACCTGCGCGGAACTGCCCGCGAGCCTCGGACTCGAAGACATACACGCCGAGCAGTTCGCCCAGTGGGGCGTCGACTACCTGAAATACGACAACTGCGGCGACCACCACGGGCTGGACGCCCGCACCCGCTACGAGGCGATGGGGACCGAACTCGCCGCCGTCGACCGCGATATCGTCTTCAGCCTCTGCGAGTGGGGGAACAACGAGCCCTGGCGGTGGGGTCGGAACGTCGGCGGGCAGCTCTGGCGGACCACCGGCGACATCATCGCCAAGTGGGAATCGAGCGAGAAAGACGAACACGGACTCGGCCTCGTCGAGATCATCGACCGCCATGGCCACGACCACGACATCGCTGGCTATCACGGCCCCGGTGGCTGGAACGACCCCGACATGCTCCAGGTGGGCAACGGTCCCGGCTCGATCCACTCCCAGGACGACTCCTTCCACGTCGAGGATCCGTTCACCGAGGCCGAGCAGGTCACGCACTTCAGCTTCTGGTGTCTGTTCTCGGCGCCGCTGATGGCCGGCAACGACCTCCGCGACTGGGACGCACAGACCGAACGCATTCTCCTCAACGAAGACGCCATCGCGATTGACCAGGACCCGCTGGGGATCCAGGGCACCCGCGACGCGAAGCGCGGCGACCAGGAGGTCTGGAGCAAGCGCCTCGCCGGCGGCGAGTCGGCGGTGATCCTGTTCAACCGCGGAACCGAACCGGTCGATATCGAGACGGACGTCGACACCGTCGACCAGCCCATCGAAGCCGACGCCTACACCGTCCATGACGTCTGGACCGACGAGACGTGGGAGACGCCCGGCGAGTTGGGAGCGACCGTCGAGGGCCACGGCGTCGCCTTCCTTCGGGTTTCTCCGGCCTGAACGCGAACGGCAAAGCCGGCGGCCTCACTCGCCGTCCAGCAGGTCCCTGACGGCGCCCAAGGCGTCTTTCGGCCGGCGGTACTCCGTGACGATGCCCTTGTTGTTCTTCGTCTTCGGGCGGCCGGCGAACCCGCTCGGCTGGGTGCGCGTGTCGCAGTACTGCCAGAGCGTGAACCCCGCGATGGCGTCGTGGTCGCGGATCGCTTCGATCGCGTCGACGAGGAGGTCGGCCTGGTACGTCTCGCTCCACTTCTGGCGCTCGTGGGTCCGCTCGCCGGCGACGGCGCCGACGCCGAACTCCGAGACCACGAGCGGGCAGTCGTAGGCCTCGGCCATCTCGTCGAGGTACTCGGACCAGGTCCGCGAGTCGTCGTACCAGCCCCAGTAGGCGTTGAGACAGAGGAAGTCGACCAGGTGGTGACAGCGCTCCTCGCCGCCCTCGTAGTCCGTGTTCGTGGCGTAGGTGAGCGGGCGCGTCCCGTCGCGCTCTCGGGCCGTCGCTGCGAGCGATTCGGTGGCTTCGAGGAGCGCGTCGGTGTCGGTCGCACACTCGTTGTGCAGGCTCCAGGCGACGACCGAGGGGTGGTTGTAGTCCCTGTCGATCATCTCTGCGAGCATCCGTTCGCCTGCTTCGAGGACGCTGTCGCGGTCGAACTGCTCGGGGCCGAACTGCCAGTAGGGGATCTCCTCGACGACGAGCAGGCCGGCCTCGTCGCAGTAGTCGAGAAACCGCGGGTGGTTCGGGTAGTGGGAGGTTCGGATGGCGTTCGCGCCGAGATCGGCGAGGATGTCGAGGTCCAGCTCCTGCAGGCGCGGGGGCTGAGCGTGGCCGTGTTCGGGGTGGTCCTCGTGGCGATTGACGCCGCAGATTTCGACTGGGTCGCCGTCGATGCGGATCTCCCGTCCTTCGACTGTAATCTCGCGGAAGCCGACGCGCTCGCGGCGTTCGTCACGCGGTGATCGCGAGTCGCCGTCAGCGTCGACCGTCGCGACGGCGTCGTACAGTCGCGGGTCCGAGGGCGACCAGCGTTCGATCCCCGTCAGCGTCAGCGTGCGCGTCACGGTCGACGTCCCCGACGGCACGTCCACGCACCCCGTCGCTTCGCTGTCCCCCACTGCCACAGCGACCTGGCGTTCGACCGCTTCGCCGAGGTTCCGCAGCGTCACAGTCGCGTCGACCGTCGCCGTGTCGCCGTCGAGGTCGTACGCGACGCGGAGGTCCTCGACGAAGACGTCGGGAACCTCCTCGACGAACACCTCGCGGGTGATCCCGCCGTAGGGGAACCAGTCGGTGTCGGGTTTCGGAACCGTCGTCTCGTCGAGCGCACTGTCGACGCGGACGACCACCTCGTGCTCGCCCGCGGACAGTTCGGGGAGAACGGTTTCGAACGGGGTGTATCCGCCCGAATGTGAGGCGACGCAGTCGCTGTCGACGAAGACGGTTGCCTCGTGGGCGACGGCCTCGAACCGCAGGCGGACGTTCGCCGCGTCCGACAGGCGGAGCGACCGCCGGTACCACGCGACGCCGTGGTGGTCGTGATAGCGAGCGCGAGTCTGCCAGCAGCCGGGCACCGTCATCCGGTCGGTATCGCCGGCGAACGCTTCGGCGGAATCCCCCGCGAACGTATCGTCGGTCTCGCCCGCGAACGCGTCGTCCGTGCCGCCCGCCGGATCCCCGAGCGCGAACTCCCAGCTACCGTCGAGGGGCGTTCGATTCCGTGTCGGACACGGGTCGAAAGAGCGGTGCATGATCTCTCTGGGTTCGGTGTCGGCCTTCAAACTCCGAGTACCGGAAAATTGGGCCGGGCCGCTGGCGCCAGAGGGCCGCTCAGGACGAGAAGACGGTGACGGAGTGTGAGAGCGTCCGGCTATCGCCGTCGCTCGGGTCGGTGACCGTGATGGCCACGGTCGCGCTGCCCTCGGATTCGAAGGAGCCCTCGACGGAGACGGTCGCGGTGCTCTGGGCACCGATCTCGATCGTCTCCGTGGCGTCGGTCCCGTCGACGGCGACGTCGAACGACTGAGTCGACCCACCGAAGTTCGCGACCCTGAACGTCCAGGTGCCGGTCTCGCCGGGCGAGAGGCTGCTCGGCCCCTCAGCGGCTTCGGCGTTCCACACCGCACCCTCGCCTTCGAGGACCAGCACGCCCAGCGAGTCGGTCGATTTCGCGTCGTTGATGCCCGGGAGCGTCCACCCGAGGACGTTGTTGCGATTCCCGTCGGCCTCGTCGTTGTCGTTGACGAGGACGCCGAAGCCGAAGTTGTCGCCGGGACCCATGCTCCCGTCGAACAGCGTCCCCCACGGGAAGGTCAGTTCGTACGTCGTGACCGAGCCCTCGCGGCTCGTCGAGGTCGCGACGTTCGAGGCGGCCTGGGCGGCGTTGCCGTCGAGCCACCGATGGACGTTCGCGCTCCCGGTGTGGCTGATGCCGTACTCCGGGCCGTATCCGGCGCCGGTGCCCACTGCGACCTGGACCGAGTCCTGTTGCCACATGTTCGACCCCGACTGGGCCTGGTGGGTGTCGTCGGTCACCTCGGCAGTCACGTAGAGGCTGTCCGCGTCGTACCCCAGGTAGACGTCGGCGGAGACGTTCGACGGGTCGACGGCGCTGTTCGTGCCGTCGGGATCGGTGTAGGTGTCGCCCTCGGCCGCCAGCGAGAACGCCGGTTCGTCGGCAGTCCCGCCGCCCGTGTTCGACACCGAGAGCATCTTCCGCCCCTCGATGGGCGTCGTCTGCGAGGAGATGCTCGGTGACTGCAGTGTCGGCGCGGAGTCACCCCCCGGCGGCGTCGCGATGTTCGCGTAGTGGTCCTCGACGAGCGACGTCGTCGAGTCCCACCGGGGGAAGACGGCCTGCTTGTTCCAGGTGAGCGGCCACTCCTGGCTGTGCCGGAAGTCCCAGACCAGCGACCCGTCGTACCCCGCAGACCGCATCGCCGTCAGGAACTCCCGGAACGCCAGGTTCCGGAAGTCGACGGAGTACTTCTCGTCCGGGTCGTCGGTCAGGCGCTGGATCGACCAGCCGAACTCGCCCATGTAGACCGGCATCCCGAGTTCGTTCGCGTGGGTCGCGTGCCTGGTGATCCGGTCTTTCCCGTGCTGGATGCCGATGTCGGAGTGTTCCGGGTCGGCCCAGAGGTGGACGGAGTAGGCGTCGATGGCGTCCTGTTCGTGGGCGCGGCGGTTGAGTTCCTCGCTGTCCCAGGGATAGGGGTCGGCCATCCCCGTCGAGACGAGGTGGTTCGAATCGAGGTCCTTGATGTACGCCGCCGACTCCTGCACCCAGTCGTAAAAGGCCCCCAGCGTCTCCTCGTCGCGGGCCTCGAAGTCGACGCTTGGCTCGTTACACAGCTCCCACATCATGATCGTGGGGTCGTTGCGGTATTCGATGCCCGTGTACGTGTTCGTGCGCGTGAGGACGTTCTCGATGTGGCTCCGGTACCACCGCTGGCAGTTCTCGTCCGAGTAGAACTCGTGTTTGTTCTCCAGTCCCGCCCACTCGAGGTACTTCGGGATGCCGCCCATCCAGTCCCAGTAGTTCGCCAGCGGGAGGATCAGTCGAACGCCCTGTTCGCCCGCGTGCGCGATGAGTCGGTCGAGTTTCTCGAAGGCCGCCTCGCCGGGTCTACCGCGAGACGGCTGGAGCGGGTCGGTCGGCGTCTCGGTTCCGGTCCCGAACGCCACCGCGCGCAGGACGTTCGTCGACGGGACCGACTCACTCCACTCGTCGAACCATGCCAGTTGCTGGCCCTCGCTCTGTTTGCGCAGTTGCGGGTGGTTCCCGCCGGCGGGATAGAACGACTCCCCGCCGACGACGAAGTCGGTGCCGTCCGTCTCGACGAACTCGTCGAACACCGGTTCCATGTCGTAGGTGGGCGTGTCCGTCTCGGTCGGGGTGTCCGACTCGGTCGGCGTCTCTGTCGGTGTGTCCGTGGGCGTCTCCGTCGGCGGCGACGTCGCCGTCGGCGCGTCAGTCGGACTGGCTGTCGGCGACTGCGTCGCCGTCGGGGTCGCCGCGTCGGTCGGTTCGGGGGTATCGGTCGAGTCGCCACCGCCCGGACAGCCCGCCAGCGACGTCACGAACGCCAGTCCGGTCGCCCCGAGCAGCCGACGACGCGACACCCGTTCGCGTCGCGGCCGCACGGTTTCCGTTCCACCTTCGGAATCCACACCATCCACCGCAGGGGGGTTCTCACCCTTGTCGCTCTCCGGCATGGTCCGTTGGTTCGAAGATGAGGGATTAAATATTTCGGTGGGGGATACCACGGCACGCACCACCCCTCGAAAACACCTCTATCAGCCGCTCTCGGGCCAATAATATCGATGCTGAGGGTCTGTCGATCGGTCGATCTCGACTTGCGCCACGCTACCGACACGATCACTCAGCGGCCCATTCCCTCGCCTGACACGATTGTCAGTTTTTCATAGTGAATTCAGCTGGACGAGGCGCTACCCGGGCTGTCTCCCCTATCTCCGCTTCTCACCCGTACGACCACGCAAAATCGTTTAGTCACTGACTGGTTATTAATTCCATTACTACATATGAGTTTTGTCATATACTCTTTCGAGGCGGATCTCGTTGCGAGAGTGTTGCGACCGGACTCCGCCGTATCACAGCGTCGGCCGAGCCGATTGTAGCGAGAGACTGGTACGAATCTACCGGAAATTGTGGACAAACATCCTACGATATTGTATATATTGTGCCAATCGTTTCACCCACCACGACAACTGGAAGTCGAGACCTGCCCGTCGGCACCGCCCAGACCTCGACGACACCGAGTAACGTGGGAGTTACTCACAAACGAATCGACTGGTCTATTTCGGAGTAGATGTAGTGATCTATCATTCACAATATGGCACTACCCGCCGTCTGCCGCGGCGGGACAGATCCCCATCCCCACCCAGAGAACGAAGTGAAGATACCGAGATGCTGTTCACGATAAGTAAATAATTGGTATTTCAACATTTTCGGGCGCGCGCTGTGTTGGCGAGAGTTCGAGTCGCAGTACTCAATGAGCGTAGATCTGAGTCGCAGTTCTCAGGGAACCTGAATCCGGGTCGTGGCCTCCAGCAAATGACGACCGGGTCGCAACTCCGAGCGGTCGATCGCGGGACCGCGCTCACTCGACCCGCAGTCGATACGATCGGCCGGCCGTCGCAGTGAAGGCGACGGTGTCACTTGATTCGCGTGCGAGTTCGACCGGTTCCCCCTCGGCAGTCTCGACGCTGTCGACGGTCACGTCTTCGGTTCTGACTCGACATCGGCCGTCGATCGTCGCGTCGACGGTCGCCTCGTCGAGTGTGCCGTCTGTCCAGGAGAACGACACTTCGTAGCCACCGCGCGCCCTGAGTCCCGAGACGGAACCGTTCGACCAGGCCGGCGGGAGCGCGGGGAGCAGGTGGATCGCGCCGTCGTGACTCCCGAGCAGGGCCTCGGCGATACCGGCCGCGCCGCCGAAGTTACCGTCGATCTGGAAGGGGGGATGGGAGTCGAAGAGGTTGTCGTAGGTCGATTCGACGAGGAGTTTCCGGAGGCTGTCGCCGACGCGTTCACCGTCCCCCAGACGTGCGAACAGACAGATCGCCCAGGCACACGACCACCCGGTGTAGCCGCCGCCGTGTTCCAGCCGTCGCTCCAGCGCCGTCCGGACCGCCTCGGTCAGTTCGGGGTCTTCGGTCGGCGTGACCTCCGACCCGGGATAGAAGCCGACGAGGTGGGAGACGTGGCGGTGGCCCGGGTCGACCTCCTCGTAGTCGGTGAGCCACTCCTGGAGCTGTCCGTGCTCGCCGACCTGGAGCGGCGGCAGTCGCTCGCGCGCCGCCGCGAGGTCGGCGGCGAACTCGGCGTCGCGGTCCAGCGCCTCTGCGGCCTCGATACAGTGGGAAAACAGAGACCGCGCGAGCAGGACGTCCATCGTCGGCATCACGCAGACAGTCGCCTCCTGGCCGTCCGCCGTGCGATACTGGTTCTCGGGCGAGGACGACGGCGCGGTCACGAGCCACTCCTCGTCCGGGTGCTCGACGAGGTAGTCGAGCATGAACTCGGCGGCGCCGCGGAGGAGCGGATACACCTCGGCGAGCGTCTCCTCGTCGCGGTCGAAGGCGTAGCGCTCCCAGAGGTTCTCACAGAGCCAGGCCGCCCCCATCGGCCAGAACCCCCAGTGGGCGTCGACAGTCTGGACCGCCGTCGCCCAGATGTCGGTGTTGACGTGGGCGGTGTACCCCTCGCAGTCGTAGTACTCGCGAGCGGCCTCGCGTCCCGAGTCGCGCAGTCTGTCCACAAAGGAGACGAGCGGGTCGACGCACTCGGCGAGGTTCGCCACTTCGGCGTGCCAGTAGTTCATCTCCAGGTTGACGTCCAGCGTGAAGTTCGCGTCCCACGGTGGGTGGTACTCCTCGTTCCAGACCCCCTGGAGGTTGGCCGGCTGACACCCCGGTCGCGAACTCGCCATGAGGAGGTATCGGCCGTACTGGAAGTACAGCGCGGCCAGGTCGGGGTCCTCGGCCCCCGCTCTGAACGCCGCGAGCCGGTCGTCGGTCGGTTTCGCCACCGGTTCTCCCAGGTCGATCGATACCCTGTCGAACAGTGCCCGGTGGTCGTCGACGTGGCGCGATTTGAGGTCCTCGTAGGCGGTGTCACGCACCGCGTCCAGCGTCTCCTCGCAGTGGCTGGTCGGGTCCGTCTCGTCGAAATCAGTCGCGCCGGCGAAGACGACCGTCAGCGCGTCCGCGTCGCTGACTTCGAGCGCGCGCCGCGGGTGGTCCTCGCCCTCGACGCCGGAGAGGGTGCCGCCCTCGGGTCTGACGAGCGCGCGCCCCTCGAAGCGGACCCCCCACCCGCCCGGGCCGGCGTCCTTGTCGACCGTGTCGGGCAGGTCGGGGATGTCCACGTCGGGCAGGTCGAGCACCTGCCCGCGCAGGACGAGTTCGTCGTCGACCGCGCCCGCCCGTGCTTCTCGCTCGCGGTCGAGTCTGACGGTCGCGTTCACGCCACCCGGTTCCTCGGAGACGACGCGCACCACGACCACCTCGTCGGCCGCCGAGGCGAAGTACTCACGAGCGTACCGTCTGTTCCCGACCGAGTAGGCGACGCGAGCGACGCCGTCACGCAGGTCCAGTTCCCGATGGTATCCCGTCACCTGGTCGTGGCCCGGTTGCTCGAGAAGGAGGTCACAGAACGGCTGATACGGCCTGATATCGGGCGGGTCGCCGAGCATGTGCTCGTTACAGAGCGCCTGTGCCCGCTCGACGTCGCCGTCGAACAGGCGTTGGCGAATCTCGGGGAGATGTTCCGCGGCACCTTCGGCCACGCGGTCGACGTTCCCGCCCGCCCAGAGCGTCTCCTCGTTGAGCTGGACCCGTTCACGCTCCAGATCGCCGCGAACCATCGCGCCCAGTCGGCCGTTGCCGAGAGGGAGCGCGTCGACCCACTCGTCGGCGGGTTCGTCGTACCACAACACGGGGACGGCGCCGTCTGACATGCCCGTTCCAAGACCCGCCTGCAAGTTATATCCCTCGGGCGCAGTCGAGCCCGCTCGGGACACGAACAGCTACCGGTCCCGGAGAGAGGGTTCGCGGACGGCCCGCTTTTGACCGTGGCCCACGCACGGACCGTATGGACCTCTCCGTCCCGACGCGGTTCGACGAACGCGACTGGGAACGACCGGTAGACCAACCGCTACGGCTTGCGGTCGTCGGTCTCGGCTGGTTCGGCCGCGACATCGCGATCCCCGGTATCGAGCGGGCCGACTACTGCGAACTCGGCGCCGTCGTCAGCGGCGACCGGGAGAAAGCCAGGCGAGTCGCCGCGGAGACCGGCGCCGACCGGGCGCTCACCTACGACGAGTACGCGGCCGGAGACGGGACCGACGTCTACGACGCGGTGTACGTCGTCACGCCGAACGCGCTCCACCTGCCCCACGTCGAGACCGCCGCCGCACACGGCAAACACGTGATCTGCGAGAAACCCCTGGAGGCCACTGCGGACCGGGCGCGCGACGTCGTCTCTGTCTGTGAGGAAGCCGGCGTGGCGCTGATGACCGCCTACCGGATGCAGGCGACCCGCTCGGTGCGGTGGGTTCGCGACCGGATCGGGGCCGGCGTCGTCGGCGACCCGGTCCAGGTCCACGGGGAGTTCTCCTTCGACCTGCTCGCGGACGGCGACCCCGACCAGTGGCGCCTCGACCCGGACCTGGCCGGCGGTGGCGCGCTCGTCGACATCGGGGTCTACCCGCTCAACACCGCGCGGTTCCTCCTCGACGCCGACCCCGTCGCCGTCAGCGCCGAGACCACCGAGAACCCGCCGCACTTCGACGGCGTCGACGAACACGTCGCCTTCGAGCTGTCCTTCCCCGACGGGGTGACCGCCTCGTGTACGGCGAGTTATGGCGCGGGCGCGGCGAATCGACTCTCGGTTCTCGGCACGGAGGGTCGGATCGTCCTCGAACCCGTCTTCGAGGTGGACGCTGACCGGACGATCACGGTCGAACGGGACGGCTCGACCGTGGCGGTCGACGCCGCTGAACCCCCGGAGATCGACGAGGAGTTCGACTACTTCGCGACGGGCGTGCTGTCTGACATGGCGATCGAACCTGACGGTCCGGACGGCGTGGCCGACGTCGAGGTGATCGAGGCGGTCTACGAGGCCGCCGAGTCCGGGCGCCGGGTGTCGCTCGCCGAGCGCTGATCCCACTGCGAGGGCCGCGAGTCGGCGCAGTGGCCGCGAGCGGTGACGGACGCGCAGTGAGAAAAGCCTAAGCGCCTGCCCGAGAGTCAGTCACCCCATGGCGATAGAAGAAGTCACGGCTGAGTCCGACGGTCCGCTGTTCGAGACCGGCCGGGGCCGCCTCAAGTTGCAGGTGTTCGCGTCGAACATCGTGCGGACGGTGTACACGCACGGTTCGATACCGGAGCCCGAGAGTCCGATGGTCGTCAGTCAGACGCCCAGCGAGGACTGGGACCTGGTCGAACGCGACGACGCGGTCGAACTCGTCACCGACGACCTGCGCGTCGAAGTCGACCGTGACACGGCGGCGATCACGTGGCGCGACGGCGACGGGAGCCGACTGGTCGGCGAACCCGACGACGGCGGGAAGTCGGTGACGCCGGTCGATCCCGAGGACCTCACAGTGGGTGACAGCGAGGTGGCGACCCCCCGTGAATCGCTCGACTGCGAGGCCTACTCGACGCGTCTGGACCTCGAATTCGCCGACGACGAGGCGCTCCTGGGACTGGGCCAGCACGACGGCGGCGTCGCCGACTACCGCGGCGAGTCCCAGCTGCTCTACCAGGGCAACACGAAAGTCGCGATGCCGGCGCTGCTGTCGACGCGCGGGTACGGAATGATCTGGAACACGGGGTCGTTGACGACGTTCCGTGACGACGCCGAGGGGAGCTACGTCTGGACCGAATGCGACGACGCCCTCGACGTCTTCTTCGTCGCCGGCGAGGACCCCGACGAGGTCGTCGCGGGCTTTCGCGAGGTGACCGGCGAGTCGACGCTGTTCCCGAAGTGGGCCTACGGCTACGTCCAGTCCAAGGAGCGCTACGAGACGGGCGAGGAACTGGTCGACGTTGTCTCGGAGTACCGCGACCGCGAGATCCCCATCGACTGCATCGTCCAGGACTGGCAGTACTGGCCCGACACCACCGACGACGACCCGAACTTCGAGGAGTGGGGCGGGCCGCCCGGCGACTGGGGCCGCTGGGGCGAGAAGAAGTTCCACCCGGAGCGCTACCCCGACCCGACCGCGACCATCGACGAACTCCACGAGCGCAACGTTCGCCTGATGATCTCCATCTGGCCGAACATGCTCGCCGGCGACAACTACGACGAGATGCGGGAGGCGGGACACATCCTCGACGACGAGGACGTACCCGCCCCGGGCAACGAGCAGCGCTACTACGATGCCTTCTCCGACGAGGCTCGCGATATCTACTGGCGCCAGGCCAGACAGGGGCTGTTCGACCACGGCGTCGACGCGTGGTGGTGTGACTCGACGGAGCCGTACGACCCGACGTGGACGTTGCCGACCGAACCCGACACGTTCCGTCTTGCGAAACACACCACCGACGCGTTCAAACACGTCCTCGATCCGGGCTATCTGAACACCTACTCGATCCACCAGGCGAAGGGGATGTACGAGGGCCAGCGCGCGGCCACCGACGACAAGCGCGTGCTCAATCTCACCCGGAGCGGCTACCCGGGACAGCAGCGCTACGGCGCGATCACGTGGTCGGGCGACATCGAGGGGACCTGGGAGCGCTACCGCACGCAGATCGCCGACGGCCTGCAGTTCACCGCGACGGGCAACCCGAAGTGGACGCTGGACATCGGCGGCTTCTTCGTCCACGACGGCTTCTCGTGGATCACCGACGGCGACTACGACGACGGCCACGAGGACGAGGGCTACCGCGAACTGTACGTCCGGTGGTTCCAGTACGGCGCCTTCCTGCCGATGTTCCGCTCGCACGGCACTGACACGCCCCGCGAGATGTGGCGCTTCGGCGAACCCGGCGACCGCACCTACGACACCCTCGTGACGTTCGACCACCTCCGGTATCGGCTGCTTCCCTACATCTACTCGCTCGCGGGCTGGGAGACCCACCGCGACTACACGATGTACCGCCACCTCGCGCTGGAGTTCCCCGAGGACGAGGGCGTCCACGACGTCGCCGACCAGTTCATGTTCGGTCCCGCGGTCATGGCCTGTCCGGTCACCGAACCGATGTACTACGGGCCCGACTCCGAACCGCTCCCCGAGAAAGCGGAGAGTCGCGACGTCTACCTCCCCGAGGGGCAGGCGTGGTACGATTTCTGGACGGGCGAGCGCTACGAGGGCGGCCAGACTATCGCCGCCGACGCGCCGCTGGAGAAGATGCCCGTGTTCGTCAGAGCGGGGAGCGTCGTGCCGATGGGGCCGAAAGTCGAGCACACCGGCGAGCAGGCAGAGGCCCCGTGGCAGGTCCGGGTCTATCCCGGCCGTGACGGGGAGTTCGACGTCTACGAGGACGCCGGCGACGGCTACGACTACGAGGACGGCGCCTACAGCGTGACGCCGCTGTCCTGGGACGATGCCGCGAGCGAGTTCACCGTCGGCGACCGCGAGGGGTCGTTCCCGGAACTCGTCGAAGAACGCGATATCGAGGTGGTCGTCGTCGGCGAGGACGGGAGCGGGACCGGCGTCGAACGCACAGACCCCGACGCGACCGTCGCCTACGACGGTAACGAGACGAGCGTCACCGTCGACCGGTAACCCGACCCCCCAGTTCTCACCCGGCGAATCACGCCGGTTGCCGTATCTTCACCTGATTCACCGCCGAACGAACTGTATGGAAACAGCCGACACCGCGGCGGATTCGGACGCGACGCCGACCGTCCTGGCGACCGACATCGGAAGCGACGTCGACGACACGTGGGCGCTGGCGCAGTTGCTCCGCACGCCCGAACTGGACCTCGAACTCGTCCTCACGGAGACCGGCGAGGCGGCCTACCGCGGATCCGTCGCGGCCAAACTGCTGGAGCGGGCCGACAGGTCCGACGTACCGGTCGGCCTCGGCGTGGACTTCGGCGAGATGGACGACGACGAGCGCCACCAGGGCCCGTGGGTCGAGAACTACGACATCGGCGACTATCCCGGAACGGTTCACGACGACGGCGTGGCCGAGTTCCGGCGGCTCGTCGACGAGGCCGACGAGCCGGTCACCGTCGTCTCCATCGGGCCGACGCCGTCGCTGGCAGCGGCGCTCCAAGACGACCCCGAAATCGCCGAATCCTGCCGGTTCGTCGGGATGCAGGGAAGTTTCTATCTGGGGTACGACGGCGACGAGGAGCCAAGCGCCGAGGCAAACGTGCGGATCGACCCCGACGCGTTCCGGGCGGTCCTCGACGCGCCGTGGCGGGACGTGCTTCTGACGCCGCTCGACACCTGCGGGCTCGTGACGCTCACCGGCGATCGGTACAACAGGGTGTGGCGGTCGACCGACGACCCGCTCGTCCGGAGCGTTATCGAGAGCAACTGCGTCTTCGCGCCGCGGGTGCCGTGGTGGCCCTACGAGGATTTCACGCGGCAATCATCGACGCTGTTCGATTCCGTGGCAGTCTACCTCGCCGTCGACGAGTCGTTCGTCGAGACCCGAACGGAGAGATTCGACGTGACCGACGACGGCTTCACTGAGCCCGACTCCGACGGCGAGTTCGAGGCCCGAATCGCCCTCGAGTGGCGCGACCTGAACGCGTTCGAGGCGTACCTGGTGGACGTCCTCCTCGAAGCCTGAGCGACGCGGACCGTCCAGACCACCACAGAGGTGCAGAAACGGGATGTGGAAAACCGTGAGAAGGGACGGGCGGCGATTTCAGGCTGTCCACTCGGTGTTCGAGCCGTCCGCGACGTCGGTGATCGTCTGACTCACGAGGACACTCCCACTGCCGTCGAGCGCTTCGACGGTAATCTCGTAGGTGTCGTCCTCCGTGCCGCCGGCCGAGAACGAAACCGTGCCGACCGGGGTGCTACTGGACGATTTCGTTCCGTTCGCCCAGGTGTTGGTCTGGTCGGCGAAGGTCACCTCGACGTGGTCGACGCCGCTGCCGGAACTCAGCTCGTACTCGAGGCTGTACTCGCAGTTGTTCCACTTCGTCGTGTCCGTCAGCGTGATGCGCTGGACACTCACGGCGCCTCCGCCGCCGCCGGAGTCGCTGCTCGTCGACGCCGTGACGGTGTTGCTGGCGGCGGATTCGTTGCCGGCGCCGTCGACGGCGGTCACGGAGAAGTCGTAATCCATCCCCCCGGAGAGGCCGCTGACCGTCGCCGCCGTCGTCCCTGCGGAGACTTGCTGGTCGACGGTCCCGTCGACGTAGACGTTGTAGTAGTTCAGGCCACTCCCGCCGGTGTCGCTCGCCGCGCTCCAGGAGAGATCGACCGAGGACGTGCTCGCGCCGCTCTGTGAGAGGTTCGACGGGGCGGTCGGTGCTGTGGTGTCTTCGGAGCCACCGCCACCGCTGCCGCCGTCGGCGTAGTCGGCCAGCCACTGCTTGATGAACCAGCCGTGCTGTTCCTGGTTGTCCTTCAGCGTCCACGGTTCGCCGGCACCAGTCCCCGGCGAATCGAACATCGACGGCGCCCACGTGTCGTCGAACGCCCACGCGAACCACCCCATGTTGTCGTAGGAGTCGGCCCACTCGCGGAACGGTTCGCCCCACTCCGTCGTCGTCCCGTACTCGACGTTCTCGGAGAACTCCTCGTCGGGGTCCCAGCCGAACTCGGAGATGATGACCGGAACGTCGTTCGCCGGTGCGCCGTACTCGGAGTCGAACTCCGAGGGCTGGCCGTTCTCCGGGTAGATATGCCCGGAGTAGATGAGATTGTCACCGGTGAAGGGGTGTGCGGGCGCGAACTGCGTCTCGGAGGTCCAGTCCGGCGACCCGATGATGATCGGCGTCTCGGGCGCGTTGTCGCGAATCAGGTCCACCCAGGGCTGGGCGGTGTCACGCCAGAGGAGCCACGAGTCCTCGCGACCGTTCACGTCGTCGGCGGCGGACCCCTACGTCGACCACCAGTTCGGCAGCGTCGGTTCGTTGAACAACTCGAACAGGACGTGCTCGTCGTCGGCGAACTCGGGGGCGACAGCACCCCAGAAATCTCGCAGGAGGTCGTCCGTCGGAACGTCCCACTTGAACCCGAGTCCGTCTTTCGTCTCGGCACACCCGTCCGCGACCATACCTTCCGCGTGAGCCTCAACCTCGACGTACGGTCGGATGAGGTGGAAGTCGATGGCCGCGTACACGCCCTGGTCGGCGAGGAAGTCGACCGCCGGACGGAGCAGGTCGTTTACCACGTAATCCATGCCGTAGTCGTGGACGGCCCACTCCGTGACAGGCAGACGGATGACGTCGGTGTGCCAGTCGTCCGCAGTCGCCATCCCGAGAACCTCCGTGATACTCTTCGGATGTGTCTGTTCCAGATAGTTCAGCCCCGAGGGGGAGACGCCCCGGAGCGTCACCGCGTTCCCGTCCGGGTCACGGATCCACTTGCCGTCCGTGTGAAGTCGCGGTGTCGCCGCACTCACTGTCCCCGTCGCGCCGAGGCCAGCGACCGCGAGCGCTCCCAATCCCGCCCCGGTCGTCTTCAACAGCGTCCGGCGAGTCGTCCCACCGTTCGAATCACTCTGTCTGTCACTGCCGTCCCAGTCCACCCTACTGTGGGAATTGCTGTCGAATGGCATTGCGACTCCGATATTAACCAGGCAGATGATAATAGTGTTTATTACCCTACCATAACCCCACATCCTATTATAAGTATAATAAATTTACATTTCCGCAGTCGCACGCTCCCTGTCGAAGTCGAACCCTCTCTGTCGAGATTGTCTGTCTGCGTCGGAACGCGGGCCGGTCCGGCGTGAGGAACCCCTGTGCTCTTGTGGCCCGGGGACAGAGACTCTGGCATGCAGTTCGACTGGATGGTCCAATGCTATGCAGGTGCCGGAGTCCACAGAGACACGCCGCTGCTCGACGAGGTAGACCGGGAGACGGTGATGGCGGGGGCGGACGCCGCCGTCGACGCGGGACTCGAAGGGCTCTGGGCGCCCGACCACTTCATGCTCGGGCCGAAACACCAGGAGTTCGAGGTCTGGACGCTCCTCTCGGCGCTGGCCGAGCGGACGAGCGGGACCGGCGTGGACCTCGGACCGCTCGTCGGCTCTATCACCTACCGGAATCCCGCGCTGCTGGCGAAGATGGTGACGACAGTCGACCACCTCTCCGGCGGGCGCGCACGTGTGGGTCTGGGCTGTGGGTGGCACCGCGAGGAACACGAGGCCTACGGGTTCGAGTTCCCGCCGGTCAACACGCGGATCGACATGCTCGAGGAGGGGTTGCAGGTCCTGAAGGCGATGTTCACCGAGGTGGAACCGGACTTCGTCGGTGACCACTACGAGATAGAAGACGCGTTCAACGAACCGAAACCGCTGCAGGATCCCCACCCGCCGATCGTCGTCGGCGGCGCCGGGCCCAGAATGCTCCGGGTCGCCGCGAGACACGCCGACGAGTGGAACGTCGAAATCTCAGGCCGCGCGCGCGGCAAACCGATCGAGTTCAAGGCCCGCAAGTTCGACGAGTACCTCCGCGAGGAAGGGCGAGACCCGGACGACGTCGAGCGGTCGTGGCTCGCGCACGTCCTCGTCCGGGAGGACGAGGCCGAACTCGAGGCGCTCTGTGAGGAGATCTTCCCGCTGCCGTGGGGCGAGGAGGAAGACGTCGACGACCAGCTGTCCGACCCGGCGGAGGCCCGCGAGAAGGGCGATTTCCTGATCGGTACCCCGGCCGAGGTGGCCGGCCAGATCGAACGAGTCCGGGAGCTGGGGTTCGACAAGCTCCAGCTCATGTTCCTCGATTTCCCCGATACGACCGGAATGGAGGTATTCGGGGACGAAGTGGTACCGCAGTTCGACTGATCCGCTCACGCTGTGACACGGCCGAGCGACTCACGGGCCAGCGCTGACACGGGTGAGCTTTTCCGGTTGGCCAACGGCCTTAGGCGGCGCCGCCGTCGCCCGTGTATGGACGCGACAACGGTGACAGTCTGGAACGAGTTCGTCCACGAACAGGAGAGCGACGTCGTCAGCGACGTGTACCCCGACGGCATCCACGAGACCATCGCGGCCGCCCTGGAAGACCACGGCTTCGAGACGCGGACGGCGACGCTCCAGGAAGCGGAACACGGGCTGACCGAAGCGGTTCTCGACGACACGGACGTCCTGACGTGGTGGGGCCACGCCGCCCACGACGAGGTGGACGACGAGGTAGTCGAGCGCGTCAAATCGCACGTCCTCGACGGGATGGGACTGCTCGTGCTCCACTCGGCGCACTTCTCGAAGATCTTCCGGTCGCTGATGGGGACGACCTGCGGACTGAAGTGGCGCGAGGCCGCCGAGCGCGAGCGACTGTGGGTGGTCGAACCGAGCCACCCGATCGCCGAGGGGATCGACGACTGCATCGAACTCGAGGAGGCGGAGATGTACGGCGAGCGCTTCGATATCCCCCAGCCCGAGACGCTCGTGTTCAACTCCTGGTTCGAGGGCGGTGAAGTGTTCCGCTCGGGGTGTACCTACCGCCGCGGCGCGGGGAAGATCTTCTACTTCCGACCCGGTCACGAAACCTATCCGATCTATCACGACGAGGAGATCCAGCGCGTGCTCGCAAACGGCGTCGAGTGGGCGGCCCCGAGCGACGACCGAGCGACGTCGTCGGGCGGCAATGCCGAACCGCGCGAGGAAATCGATACGAGCGACGAGCGCACGGTCCACTGACCGGCGCTCGGACCTACTTTCTCGGGTGGACCTCGGCTCCCTCGTCGTCTTCCTCGAGTCTGCCGAAAAATTCCGGACCCAGCCGCCAGTTGAAGTAGACGGTCCACCCGGCTGCGAGGAAGACCACGAACGACACCGAGACGGGTGTCAGCGGCGGTCGGCCCCCGGTACCGACACTCATCCCCGTGACCAGCACCCCCATGTTGTACACGAACAGCGTGACGTGCCGCGCTTCGATGTTGATGTCCATGTCCTCGGTACGGGGGCCAACTCTCAAAGAACTGGCGTTCCGGCGGGCCCATCTTCCGAACTATCGAGCGACCGTCGCTCCCCCGATGAAAAGAGTTAACACGCCGACATCGGATGTGCGCCCGTAGCATGAAACGGAGAACCTTCCTCCGGACAGGCATCGCCGCGTCCGTGGCGGGCCTGGCGGGGTGCCCCGGTGGTGGCGGGGACGACACGCCGACGAACGCGGAGAGTGGTACAGACGCGGAGACACCGACGCCGACGGAGATGGCAACGGCCAGTCCGGCACCGACCGCGACGCCCCCCGAGACGACCGACCAATCGACGTCCACGCTGGGGGAGACGAGCGCGCTCCCGCGCCTCCGGACCGACGGGTCGTGGGTCGTCACCGAGGACGGCGAGCGGTTCACGCCCCGGGGCGCCAACGTCATCGAACCGCTGTTCGGACACCGAAACGAGACCAACCGCGGCGGGACCTACGAGGACACGCTCGAGATGGCGATCGACCCCGAGCGGGCGTGGTACAACAACATCGTCCGACTGCCCATCACGACCTGGGGGATCGACCAGATCGGCTACGAGGAGTACGCGACCCGGTTCGTCGACCCGACCGTCGAGCGCTGCCGGAAAGCCGGCGTCTACGTCATCGTCGACTACCACATCATTCAGGACTGGCAAAACGAGGAGGTCCATCAGGGCGTGCGGGAGTTCTGGGACTTCTTCGCGCCGCGCTACGCCGACCACAACAACGTCCTCTACGAGTTCTGGAACGAACCGCAGAACCCGGCGGACAACACGCTGGAGAACTGGAACGCCTGGAAAGAGGTCGCCCAGCCGCTCGTCGACCGGATCAGGGAGGACGCCCCGGAGACGCCGATCATCGTCGGGTCGCCGGGGTGGACCTCGCTGACGAAGTGGGCCGCCGAGAGCCCCTTCGAGGGGGAGAATTTGGTCTACGCCGGCCACATCTACCCCGGCGACGGCAAGACGGCCGAAGCGCTGGACCCCGAGTACGGCGCGCCCGCCGAGGAGGTCCCGGTGATGATCACCGAGTGGGGCTTCGACGGGACCGGCGACGTCCAGCCCGGAACGAAGTCGAACTTCGGCGAGCCGTTCCGCGAGTGGCTCGACGGCCGCGAGAACATCGGCTGGACGGCCTGGTGTCCCGACTCCCACTGGCACCCGACGATGCTCGACTACGACCACAATCCCACCGGCGGCGAACTGTTCCACGGCCGCTTCGTCAAGCGCTGGCTGGCCGAGGCGCGCGCGGAGAACGTCCCCGATGGCCTCCAGCTCGAGGGTGCCGACTACTAGGAACCGATCGACATCGTCGGCCCGTCGGAACCCGGAAACCCGACGGTGTCGGAAAACGACGACGGGACGGTCACGGTCGCGTGGGACCAGACGACCGACAACCGCCATCGCGTGATGCACTACAACGTCTACGTTGACGGCCAGATCCGCAAACAGATCGACACGATCGTGCTCCTCAAGGAGGCCGAACCCGACGACGCGTTCACGCGGACCGACCTGCGCTTCGAGACGACCCTGGAAGGGTTCGTGCCCGGCAACACCTACGAGATCGGCGTCTCGGCGGTCGACAGCCTGAGTCACGAGTCGGCGGTCGGCGGCCCGGTCGAGTACGCCCCCGGCGGGTCGCTCGATATCCACGCCGAAATCCCGCATGTCGACACCGCGCCGTCGATCGACGGTCAGGTCGACGACGGCTACGGCGCGTCGTCGCTCCACGAGTTCCAGCACGTCGTTCGCGGGAGCGTCGACGGCGAAGACGACCTGGGCGGGGGGTGGCGAGCCGTCTGGGACGAGGAGGCGCTGTACGTGCTCCTCGACGTCGTCGACGACCAGAAATCGGTTGACTCCGACATCGTCTACGAGGACGACTGCGTCGAAGTGTACGTCGACGGCGACAACTCCAAACGGCCCAACTACGACTGGGCGAACGACTTCCAGCTCCAGTACGTCCGCGGGACCGACCGGATGGCGGGGATCGAACCGACCGATGTCGGCGAGGACTACGCCTGGCAGGATACCGACGACAGCTACCACTTCGAAGTCGCGCTCCCGTGGTCGGCCCTCGCGCCGAACGCGGCGGTCGAACCCGGCCACGTCATCGGGTTCGACGCACACGTCAACGACGACGACACCGGCGGGAGCCGCGACGGTAAGGTGAACTGGCACAACGAAGCGGACAACGCCTGGGACAACCCCTCCGTCCTGGCCAACGTCAAACTCGTCGAGTAGACGCCCCGCTCGGCGTCCCGGTTCTTTCTTCGGATCCGTCTCGACGTTCTCTGACACGGCCAGTCGGACGCTACATCCGACACCTTGTTCTGTAATACAGAAGATATGGTCGTAGAAGAGAACAACATTCCAGAAATACATGGAAACTCACTGGCCGTCAGCGCCCGCATGATTACAACTGTACAACTGTAATTTCTCGTCCGTCTCTCTCCGGAACCGACGTTTACATCCGCTGGGACGTAATATCTTGATAATTGTCAACAGCCCACGCGCGGTTCCAGACCTTCGCCAGCGAGCGAGGAATACAGAATGTCGCTCTGTATTTCTCTACTACAGTTCTGCAGAAAGTGGTGGAGGTGTGGTGGAGGCGAACGGTGGTCCGGAAATCGGTTCGGTTCGCCCCGCCGATGTCGCGGTTCGGCTGTCCTCAGGGCTGTCGCGGTTCGGCTGTCTCCAGGTCTGTCGCGGTTCGGCTGTCCCTGGGACATTCCCAATTGGAGCCAGTCCCTCGAAGGTCACTCGGTGGGGTCGAACCCGAGGTCACCGGCTTCGACCATCGCTTCGAGCGGGTTGTCGTCGATTTCGAGGGGGAACTCGACGCGGCCGCGGCGGCGGGCGGACTCCCAGACGCCGAAGATGATCTCCGTAGCGTCGAGCGCGTTCGCTGCGTCCAGTTCGGAGGGCTCGCCGGTGTCGACGCCCTCGACGACGTCCGCGATGGCACGGTGGATGTAGACGTCGTCGTGGAGGCCCTCGTCGTCGGTGTCGAGGGACTCCCAGCCGTCGCCGTCGCGGCGGATCCGGAGCACGCCGTCGTCCTGGTCGTGGGCGCCGACCTCGATGACGCCCTCGGTGCCGACGAGGCGGTTGTGACAGGCGATCGACGCCTCGCCGACGCCGGTCGTCGCGAGGCCGGTGATCCCGTTCTCGTAGGCCCACTGGACGACGGCGTGGTTCTCGTTGTGGGCGCCGAAGAAGACGTTCGGCTCGCGGTAGTCGATGCCTGCCAGCACCCACGCGGGGGTCGCCTGGTCGGTGTAGTAGTTCGAGAGGTCGAACGAGTGACTGCCGTAGTCGTAGACGTTGCTCGCCGCGAACTCGACGCGCTCCAGAGCGCCGATTTCGCCCGCGTCGAGCAGTTCCTTCGCCTTGCGGAAGGGGCGGCCGAACCGCCGCTGGTGATTGAACGTGAGGTGGACGTCCCGGCGTGTCGCCGCCTGGGCCATCCGCGTGGCGCCGCCGTAGGTCAGCGCCATCGGCTTCTCGCAGTGGACCGCCTCGACGACGCCGCTGCGGATGCAGTCGACGCTGATCGACTCGTGCAGCGCGGGCGGGACGCAGACGCTGACCACGTCCGGTTCGACCGCGGCGAGCATCTCGTTGTAGTCCTCGAAGACGCCGTCGTCGCCGATGTCGTACGCGTCGGCGAACGCCTCGGCGTTCTCCGGTACGATGTCCGCGACTGCGACGAGTTCGATCCCGTCTGTGGCCTCGTAGCCGTCTGCGTGGCTGTATCCCATCGCGAACCCGCTCGCCGAGGGGTTCTCGGGGTCCTCTCCGGCGCCGATGACCGCTGCCGTGTAGGTCATACCCCATAGAACGGCGAGTGCGACTAATAAGCTCCTTTCCCGGAAACAACCTCGGGAAGTTGCCGCTGTGAGCGCCGACGCGGGGTTAGACGTCCACCCACTCGCCGCGCTCGTCGCTCTCCTCGATGGCCGCGAGCAGTTCCTGCACGCGGTAGCCGTCCTCGAAGTCGGGCGAGTGGCTCTCGCCCGCGGCCGCCGCCGAGAGGAACTCGTAGTTCTCGTGGACGAACGTGTGTTCCCAGCCGATGATGTGGCCCGCCGGCCACCAGTGGTCGATGTACGGGTCGTCGGCTTCCGTGATGTTGATCGTCTGGAAGCCGCGATTCCCCTCCAGGAGGAGTTCGAGTTCGTTCAGCCGTTCGAGCGAGAACTTCAGGCTCCCCTTCGAACCGTTGATCTCGACGGTGTGGTCGTTCTTGCACCCCGTCGCGAACCGCGAGGCCTCGTAGGTGGCGATGGCGCCGTTCTCGAACTCGGCCTGGGCGGTGTAGGCGTCGTCGACGGTCACCTCGCGCGTCTCCGTTGACTCGCCGCCGCCCGACTCCAGCGACCCCTCGCCGCCGCCGGCCACGGGTCGCTCGTCGACGAACGTCTGGAGCTGTCCCGACAGCCGGGTGATGTCGCCGGCCCGGTCGCCGACGAGGAACTTCGTCAGGTCGATGGTGTGTGCGCCCAGATCACCGAGGGCGCCCGAGCCCGCGATCTCCTTCGAGTTGCGCCAGCTCCAGGGCGCGGTCGGGTCGACCAGCCAGTCCTGCAGGTACTGCCCGCGGACGTGGTGGATATCGCCGAGTTCGCCCGCGTCGATGAGGTTCTTCGCGTACTGGATCGCCGGGATGAACCGGTAGTTGAAGGCGATCCCCGCGGTCGCGTCGGACTCGCGAGCGGCGTCGCGCATCCGTTCGGCGTCCGCCTGAGTGTGCGCGAGCGGTTTCTCGCAGAAGACGTGCGTGTCCGCCTCCAGCGCGGCGATCGAGGGGTCGGCGTGGAGGTTGTTCGGTCCGAGGTTGTAGAAGACGTCGACCTCGTCGACGACGTCTTCCCAGTCGGTCGAAATGCGGTCGAAGCCGAGTCGGTCCGCCGCCTCCGCGAGCGCTTCCTCGTCGCGGCCGATCAGGACGTCTCGTTCGGTGGCCGGTGCCTCGGGGAAGAACATGGGTAGCCGCGCCAGCGCGTTCGAGTGGGCCTCGCCCATGAACCGGTAGCCGAGCATGCCGACGGAGAGGGGTTCGTCACTCATCGTGAACACCTCAGGCCCAGTAGGCGTCGCCGGGGGTGGTCTCGAACACGGAGCGCTGGAGGGCGTCGATCGCCTTCTCGAGGCCCTCGTTGGGCGAGGTCAGGGAGTCCTCGTGTTCGATCGACAGCGCGCCGTCGTAGTCGACCATTCGCAGTGTCGAAACGACGTCCTTCCAGAACTCCTCGCCGTGGCCGTAGCCGATCGATCTGAATAGCCACGAACGGTCTGGCTCTTCGGTGTAGGGCTCCGTGTCGAGGACGCCCTTCACGCGGCTGTTGGACTCGTAGACTTTGGTGTCCTTGGCGTGGAAGTGGTGGATTGCGTCGCGTTCGCCCAGAAACCGGATCGCCTCGGTGATGTCGATGCCCTGCCAGAACAGGTGCGATGGGTCGAAGTTCGCGCCGATCCGCTCGTTCGTGGCCTCCCGGAGTTCCATCATGCCGGTCGGCTCGTAGACGAGCATGTTGGGGTGCATCTCGATGGCGACGTCGACGCCGTGGTCGGCGGCGTGCTCCGCGAGGTCCGACCAGTACTCCGTCGCCACGTCCCACTGGTACTCGTGCGCGTCGAGGTGTTCGCCCGGCCAGGGCGCAGTCACCCAGTTTGGCACCTCGTCGTCGGGGCCGCCGGCCGGCAGGCCCGAGAAACAGGTGACCGCGTCGACGCCGAGCTGGTCGGCCAGTGTTATGGCCTCCCGGAGTTCGGTGTCAGCGCGGGTCGCGCGCTCCTCGTCGGGGTGGAGCGGATTGTTGTGTGTCGCCAGCGCGGAGACGTACATCCCGTGCTCGTCGAGCAGGTCCTGCAGGTCGGACTGTGCGTCCTCGTCGTCGAGGTACTCGTCGCGCGGGAGGTGGTCGTCGCCGACGAACCCGCCACAGCCGAGTTCGACCGCGTCGACACCTTCGCCGTCGAGATACGCGAGGGCATCGGAGAGCGATTCGCCGCCGAGTGCAACCGTGAGCACACCTACGTCCATGTTTACTGTTGGCACAGGGAACCCGCAAAAACCCTTGTGTTCCGGCGCAGTGTGCCGGATGACCGGTCCGACGATCCGGTGTGGGACCCGAAACTGACACTCGTGACAGTTTTCCCGGCACGTTTAAATACGGCCACTCCGTGTGGTTACAGCATACAGAATGAGGTACTTCAGCGTCACTCGAGGGGGCAAACAGCGGTTGGTCGCGTCGGACGGCGACACAGCGTACGACCTCTCGAGCGCTCCCGGTGGCCCGGAGACGGTATCGGACCTCCTGACGAGCGGCGACGACGACGAACTGGACCTGGACGCGCTCGCGGAGAGGTTCGTCGACGACGCCGCGACGGTCAGTGTCGCGACGGACGACCTCGCCGCGCCCGTGCGGCCGCCGGAAGTGTGGGCCGCGGGTGTCACCTACGAGATAAGCGAGGAGGCCCGCCAGGAGGAAAGCGACAAGCCGGACGTGTACATCGACGTCTACGACAGCGAACGCCCGGAGATATTCTTCAAGGCCACGCCCAGTCGGACGGTCGGCCCGGGCGACGCTGTCGGGATCAGAAGCGATTCGACCTGGGACACGCCCGAACCCGAACTCGGCGTCGTCCTCTACAGGGGGGACGTGGTCGGATTCACGATCGGCAACGACATGAGCAGTCGGTCGATCGAGGGGCAGAACCCGCTGTATCTGCCGCAGGCGAAGGTGTACGACCGCTGTTGCTCGCTCGGACCCTGCGTGGCGTCGCTCGACGAGGTCGAGGACCCGCACAGCCTCGAGATGAGGATGCAGATCCACCGCGACGGTGACGTCGTCTACGACGGGATGACCAACACCGACCAGATGGTCCGGACGTGCGAGGAACTCGCGTCGTACCTGCTGCGTCACAACGTCGTCCCTGACCTGACGGTGTTGCTCACCGGGACTGCCCTCGTTCCGGACGGTGACTTCACCCTCCAGGAGGGCGACGAGGTCGAAATCCACATCGAGGACATCGGTACGCTCCGGAACCCGGTCACGAGAGTGTAGGCGACGCCTAACCGATTTCTGAACGACTGTTCTATGGTGGGGAACGATTAAGACAACGCGGCTACAGAGACGTGGATATGGGGGACCAGCCACGAAACTCGGTCAAGTCGGTCGAACGGACGTTCCGAATCATCGGAGGGCTACAGGAGCTAGACGGGGCGGGCGTGACGGAACTCGCGAACCACCTCGGCCTCCCCAAGAGCACGGCGCACAACTACCTGAGCACGCTCGAGAACCAGGCGTACGTCGTCAAAGAGGACGACCAGTACCGCGTCGGTCTCCGGTTTCTCGAACACGGGGCCTTCGCCCGGAACCAGTCGCCCATCTTCGAAGTCGCGCGCCCGGAACTGGACCGACTCGCGTCGGAGACGGGCGAACTCGTCAACCTCCTCGTCGAGGAACACGGCAAGGGGATCTACCTCTACCGGACGCGCGGCGACAACGCGGTCAGGGTGAAAGAACACATCGGTACCCGCGTCTCGCTGCACAGCACGGCGCTGGGCAAGGCGGTGCTCGCACACTACCCGGAGCGCCGCGTCGACGAGATTCTCGACCGACACGGGATGCCGGCGACCACCGAGCGCACTATCACCGACCGCGGGGATCTCGACGAGGTGCTGCAGGCTGTCAGGGACCGGGGCGTCGCCTTCGACGACGAGGAACGCCTCTCCGGGCTTCGCTGTGTCGCGGCGCCGGTCCTGACCAACGACGGTGCCGTCCTCGGCGCGATCAGCATCTCCGGTCCCTCCCACCGCTTCGACGACGAACGCTTCCGCGACGAACTCCCCCAGCGGATCCTCGAAACCGCGAACGTTCTCGAACTCAACGTCACCTACTCGTGAGTCACCCCTCCGAAAAAGATCGATACTGATACTTCTCCCTACTAACCACATATCGAATATTTCTATCGAATGGGCGCGTTTATCGAACGGCCCCTGCCCCAGGTGGAAATTTATCGCTTTCTAACCACCCAATAGACCGAAATAGTGTCTTCGGTTGCAAAAGGACTTGGTTCCGACATCGACCGGTCCGGCTACGCTGAAATATTGCAGCACCCCTCCGAGAGGAACTCTATCTACGATATTCGAATTCGCAGTGATATTCCCCGGAGTCGGAGACGGATAGAAACGATACGGTTTCGTAGATGTATAGAAAGCTGTCACAATTCGGGTCTTCGGTTCGAGGTGGAACCAGAGCCGAAAGGGACATGCCGACCCGCCGGTAATCCGTAGACGTGACCGACGAGGAGGGCGAGAGCCCACTGGAACGCTTTCACGCGGTGATCGAGCGAGCGGGCAGTCCGGTAGTCACGACGGACGAGGTGGCTCGGCATCTTGAAACGGACCGAGGAATCGTCGAGGAACTCCTCGCCGAACTGGAGTCCGCGGGTGCGGTGGCCGGGAGAGACGTCTCACAGGACCCGCAGGTGTGGTACCCGGCAGAGTGGGACGCATACGCGAACCGCGAGCGGTTCGTGGTGTTCACCGACCGGCGTCGAATCGTCGTCGACGACCCCGAGCAGTTCACGCGGGCGCAGCTCTCGCAGTTCGCACATCTGGTCGACACCAACGGCGACGAGGGGTACATCTACGAGGTCGAACCGGCCGACGTCTGGCAGTCGCCCTACGAGTCGCTCTCGGACCTGCTGGGGACGGTGCGGGACGTGCTTCCCGAGCGCAATCCCGACCTCGAAGAGTGGATCACCGACCAGTGGCGCCGCGCTCACCAGTTCACGCTCCGGACTCACGAGGACGGTTACACGGTCCTCGAGGCGGCGAGCGCAGAGTTGATGGGTAACGTCGCCCGGCAGAAACTCGACGACGACCAGCTCAGAGCGCCCATCTCCGACACGGAGAGCTGGGTCGCCGAAGAAGCCACCGCCGAGGTCAAACGCGTCCTCTACGAGGCCGGCTACCCCGTTCAGGACCGGCGTGACCTCGACTCCGGTGCGGAACTCGACCTGAGCGTGAACCTCGAACTCCGACCGTACCAGCACGACTGGGTCCAGCGCTTCGTCGAGACGAAGTCGGGTGTGCTCGTGGGACCGCCCGGCAGCGGGAAGACCGTCGCGACGATGGGGATCCTCGAACGGGTCGGCGGCGAGACGCTGATCCTGGTCCCCAGTCGCGAACTCGCCCGCCAGTGGCGCGACGAACTGCTGGCCCACACGACGCTCACCGAGGACCAGGTCGGCGAGTACCACGGCGGGACCAAGGACATCGGCCCGGTGACCATCACGACCTATCAGACCGCGGGGATGGACCGCCACCGCCACCTGTTCGACTCGCGGGAGTGGGGCCTGATCGTCTACGACGAGGTCCAGCACGTCCCGAGCGACATCTACCGGCGCAGCGCCGACCTGCAGACGCGCCACCGGCTGGGCCTGTCCGCGAGCCCGGTACGCGAAGACGACCTGCAGGAGGAGATTTTCACGCTCATCGGCCCGCCCATCGGAACCGACTGGGACTCGCTGTTCGACGAGGGGTTTGTCGCCGAGCCCGAAGTCGAGATCCGGTACGTCCCGTGGACGGATGACGACAGCCGCAACGAGTACGTCGGCAGCGAGGGTCACGAACGACGCCAGCTCGCGGCCTCGAATCCGGCGAAGATTCCCGAAATCGAGCGTATACTCGGACGCCACCCCGAGGAGAAGGCGCTCGTGTTCGTCGACTACCTCGACCAGGGCCGCGAGATAGCGGCCGCGCTCGACGCCGCGTTCGTCAGCGGCGAAACCCCGCATCACCGCCGGGAGAAGCTCTTCCAGGAGTTCCGCGACGGCTCCCGGCGGACGCTCGTGGTGTCTCGGGTCGGCGACGAAGGTATCGACTTGCCCGACGCGAGTCTCGCCGTGGTCGCGTCGGGGCTCGGCGGATCACGCCGGCAGGGCACACAGCGCGCCGGCCGGACGATGCGGCCCGCCGGGCGGGCGCTCGTCTACGTCCTCGCCACCCGAGGGACGCGCGAGGAGGAGTTCGTCCGCCGGCAGATGCGCTATCTCGCCGGGAAGGGCGTCCGGGTCAGAGAGCGGACCGTCGCCGACGACGAGACGCAGACCCCCGATCCCGGGCCGGAAACGACCGATGCGGACCCGTCGACCGACGCAAAATCACCGACCGACCCGGGCCCACCGGCCGACGCGTCCGGGTCCGAACCCGACGAGTAAACGGCGGTGACAGGGCGAACATGTTCGGCCACATCGTCTCGTGACTCGGGACCGTAGCCGTACGTATGTCCGTGAGTCACGACGACGTCGAGCCGGTGACCGACCACGTCCACGACAACTCCTGGTCGGCGAACCTGGAGAAACCGCCCCACGCCGAGGACCGCGACCTCGTCGTCGCGCAGGCGGTCGACGCCGTCGAACACACCGCCAGCGGCAACCACGTCAACCTCGTCAGCCACGGCGAGCACGGCCACCCAGAATCGTACCTCTACGACCCGCTCGCCGACGCGTTCGGCGACGCTATCGAACTGGAGTACGTCGAACAGTGCGGCTGTGGCGGTCACGTGACGCGCGTCCACGTCGAGTGACGCCGCAGTCGCTGGACGGTCGAGTGTCAGTCCAGCGGCTGTCGACAGAGCGTCGAAACGGAAAACCGATCCCCGGAACCCGTGCGGTCGGTGGGGAACCGTTCAGTCGTCGTCGACGGCGGCCGCCTTGCCGGGCCGTTTCTCCTTGACCTCTTCGACGAAGGCGTCGACAGAGACGCGCTTTTCGCCGATGGTCGCGCCGACAAGTGCGCCCATCGCACCGCCGGTGCTGGCGTACTTCCGACTGATCAGACCGCCGATACCTGCGCCGATAGCCGCCCCGATGGCCGCGTATCGGGCTCGACTCAGAATGAGCTTCAGTCGTGATCCCATGCCTGTCAGTACGCGGATGAGACGTATAAACCTGTGGCACCCGGTTCTCGCTGGCGCAACGGTGCGGGCTGTGGCTCCTCTCCGACCCTGGAGTCGGCGGCTCCCGGCCAACTGTGCGGTGTGTGATCCCGTCGCAAACGTGCAAAAGAATTAATATATTCCCCCGTTGATGGAATGATACGCTCACATTCCACGTGAGCGGTGATCCCCATGATGACCAACACTGCGTCACCGAAATTCGCCGGGGCACCAGCCTCGTATCTCCCGGCGAACGGTGGTGCAGTGGCACTCGGCGCTATCGGCGCGCCGATTCGGTCGAACGGGGCCAACCGCAGGCTCGAACCGACCGTCGCCGCGTGACACACGGACGACCCGCGAGGGTCACTCCGTCGACGGTCGGTCCGAGCCGCTCTCGGCTCTTCCTGTGACTTCGGCCTCGACGGCGTCCCGTCCGTGTCTCGCCTGACGGCTCCCGGTCCGGTCCTGCACCGCGACCACAGCGACCACCCTCGAACCCCCACACTAGACCCGAACCCAACGGATGTACCGGATCCCGACACGCTGCGGCGCGACCTGACCCCAGGTCCGTCCCGAACGGTCGTCGTTCGGGCCCGCGCCACGGCGCTCGCGACTTCGACCCCGAACGGGCCAGCGCGGTTCGTAGAGAGGCGTCACTGTCCGGCGATCACGGACCGACGCCGGGGTCGCACTCAGCCTCCGCACGGCGGTCGCTCACGCGACGCGCGTTCGACTCGCGCCGGAGGTCGTATGGCAGTCCATGCCACCACCGCGGTCGAAGGTACCGCCGAGGTCGAACTGTGGGTCCCCAGAGACACCATGGCCGACCTGGAAAGCGGCGTCAGAGGCGTCGTCGCCGACGTCGACGGCGTCCGAACCGCCGAGGTCACGGGCGTCACCGACGTCACGCCGCGCGCGACCGACATCCGCGTGACCGCGACGGTCTGGGTCACGCTCCCCGACCACGCGCCCGAGGCGCGTGCGGTCCGCGAGACGCTCGAGGACGGCTTCGCGATCATGGCCGCGGACGTCCTCGCGGTCGAGGCCGCTGACGCGTGAATAGCCAGCGTCGCAACGGGGTCTCGACCGGCCCCACCGTCAGTTCACACTCCCCGTCACCGCGTGGTCGCACCCACCGTGGGACGCAGGTTCGATTCCTGCCGGGGGGCGTTCCCGGACGCGTCCCGCCTAGTTCTCAGCTCCGGGGTCTGCGTGGCCGCCGTAGTCGTCTCTCGTCGCGGCAGGGTCCGTATCGAGCCAGCTGAGCCGACCGTCTTCCGGTGGGGTCGGCGGCGGCGTGTTCGTCGCGAGCGCGTCGTAGTGTGCGTCGAAGGCGCGGATCATCGCCGCGAACAGCCCAATGACCAGCGGACCGACGAACAGGCCGACCGCGCCAAGCGTGTAGATACCGCCGACGACGCCGACGAGGATCACACCGGGATTAACGTCCGCGGACTGGTCGATGACGATTGAGCGCAGGTAGTTGTCGACGAGACTCACCGGGATCAGCCCCCACACGAGGAGGAAGCCGGCCATGTTCGGGCTCCCGACGAGATAGAGATAGCCGACCGCCGGCCCCCAGACGAGGAAGGCGCCGATCACCGGGAGGAGGGCGGTGATCACCATGACGACGCTCCAGAAGACGGTGTTCGGGACGCCGGTGATCCAGAAGCCGACGCCGCCGACGATGCCCTGGACGAACGCGACGAAGATGTGACCAGCGACGACGCCCCAGGTCATCCGGTCCATCCGCGAGACGATTTCGTGGGCGACGGCGTCGTCGAGCGGCACCGTGTACACCGCCCACTGGACGAAATCGGGGCCGTCGACGAGGACGTAGTAGACGAGAAAGAGCACGAGCGAGAGGCCGAGCAGCATGTGCGTGACGAACGAGACGATCTGCGGGGCGTTGCCGTTGAAGAAGTCCACGAGCAACGCACCGACGTTGTCGGTCGCGCCGACGATGTCGACCCGTTCGCCGGTGAGTTCGGCGAGTTCGCGCTCGATGCGGGCAAGTTCGAGGCCGCCTTCGCCCGCGGCGATGCGTCGCGCGTCGCGATATGCCACGAACCCGACGTACCCCAGCGGCGCGATCACGACCACGGCGGCGCCGCCGATAACGGAGCCGGCGGCGAGACGCTCGCCGAGTTTCGGCACCAGTCGACAGTGGACCGGTCTGAGGACGTACCCCAGGAGCAACGCGCCGAGGACGTACTGCATGAACGGTAGGAGAACGAGGAAACTCGCGATGCCGGTGGCCGCGAGGAGGACCAGCAGGAAGGCCTGCTCTCGGTTCATGCCTATCCGTCCACGCACCGACAGTATAAAACATGAGGGCGCGTCACAGCGTCTGAAACGGTCGATCGGTCGTGGCCGGCCGAGACGAAGTCAGTCACTCGGTCCAGCGCGCGTCCGAGAGCGTGTGCTGGACGGCCTCCTCGCCGACGGCCTGGGCCAGGGTTTCGAAACCGCTGCGCTCGGTTCGGTCGGCGGCGTTTGCCACCAGTCGGGAGACGATGAACTCCGGCGTCGACCGCCCCACGGTCTCGAAGCGCGGCTGGTAGTCGACTTCGAGGTCAAGGTCCTGGGTGAGCCCCTCGGCGAAGATGCCGTCGACGCGGGCCTCCGGCGGGAGCGGTTCCAGGTCGTCGGCGAGATGCGTGACGAACACGCCGAGGGCGCCGCGGTCTACGCTGAGATTGACGAGGCCGTGCAAAAGATCCGCGGCGCTGCCGGGCTCGGTGATCGCCTCGAACTCGTCGACGAGCATCAGCGTCCGGCCCTCGTCGGTCAGCGGCGGCACGACCGACCGGAGCGTCGACTCGAGGACGCCCGCGTTGAAACTGGCGTGGCGGCGGTGGAAAACGACGGCGTCGACGACGCCGACCTCGGCGCTGTCGGCGGGCACCGGCAGGCCCATCTGTGCGAGAAGCTGGACCTGACAGAGCGTCTCCAGCAGCGTCGTCTTCCCGCCGCTGTTCGCGCCCGTCAGGACCGCGACGCGGTGGTCACGCGGCGGGACGGCCGCCTCGGCGGTCGCGAGGTCCAGGTCGTGGTCGCCGACGGCGTAGGTGACAGACTGGACGTCCGCGCCGCCGGCGACCAGCGAGAGATTGCGCGCGTTCTCGACGGCCACGGTTTCGCGATCGACGAACGTCGGTCGCGAGAGGTCGAAGGCGTCGGCGAACCGCGCCAGCGAGACGTACAGCGCGACGTCGCCGACGGCCTGCGCGGCGGCCTCGATCTCCGCCCCCGCGGTCTCGATCGTGCCTTCGAGTCGGTCGGCGACCTCGCGCTCGCGCTCCTCGACGGCCGAGCGGAGTTCGTCGCCGAGCGCCCGCAGGGAACCGACGACGAAGTCGCTGGCGTCGGCCGCCTCGGTCTGCGTGGCCTCGCGGACGCGTGTCGTGTCGACGCTCGTCTCGCTCGTGACGTGGCGGACGAACGCCTCGCGAAACTCGTCGGGCCCGCGCGCGCCGGACTGGACCTCCTCGACGACGCTCTCGGGGGTGGCGGACATGTCCTCGACCGCGGCCAGCGAGTCCCGCAGCGAGTCGAGGCGACTGTCGGCGCCCTCGCCGATGCGGTCGCCGCCGCCCTCCAGTCCCGCCAGTGCGGCCGCGGCGTCGTCCAGAACGTCTTCGTCGAGCGCGGCGATCGGTTCGAAGACGCCCTCGGAGACGCCCGTCTCCGCGAGCGCGAGCGCCGTCCGGACAGCCGCGAGATCGCCGCCGGCGTCGTGAGTCTCGAAAGCGTCGCGGACCGCGCTCTGGGTCTCGTCGTCGAGCGCCGTCCAGGCGTCGCGGGCCTCGAGCACGCGGTCGACGTGGTCTTCCATCGCCTCGCGGGTCGCCAGCGGCGTGAGGATCCGGACGCGGCTGGCGGCGTCTTCGGTGAGCGCGTACTCGCCGGCCAGGTCGAGCAGTTCCTTGTACACCTCGCGGGTGTCCCGCGTAGCGAGGAGATCCATCGACTCGCCGCCCTGGGCCCGCCGGAGGATCCGGGTGGCGCGGCCGGGCGAGAGGCCGGCACCGACGAGCGCCCGCGTGTCGGCCGTCTCGATGGCCTCGACCGCCCGCTCGACGCCCAGTTCCCGCTCCAGTAACTCCCGGGTCTTCGGCCCGACGCCCCAGTACTCCTCCAGTCGCATGCGGGTTCCGTGGGCCGGCCGTCGTATAGTCGTTTCTCGTCAGCGTCGACTGAGGCGTCCGCGTAGCTTTCCGACGCCGAGCGAGACGGTCCCCAGTACGGCAGCGAGCGTCGCGAGCACGAACAGGACCGGCGGGCCCCAGTACCGGGTCGTGAAGTTCTCCCGGTCGCCGTAGCTCTCGACGGCGAAGAGTCGACCGCCGTAGTCGACGGCGGTCAGGGCCGTCTCGTCCGACCCCGTGTTCAGGTGATCGCCCTCTGGGACCTCGTCGAGGGTCACCGTTCCGTTCGTTTCCAGTAACTGTTGAAACAGTCCCCGCTCGGCCGCCGAGAGCGCGTCGTACTCCACCGCCGATTCCTCTGACAGGTCCGCGTAGTGATTATCGGCTGCCGTGATGTCGTAGTGGTACTGCCACCCGGGCGAGACCAGTACCGGGATCGCGAGCGCGGCCAGCGCGAGAACGACAGCAGCGACCGCGAAGCGACCCGGCCAGTTCATACCGGGGCCGGCGCACGGTCCGACAAGTGTCTTTTGGCTGAACGGTACTCGACGCGGTTCCCGCGAGACGACCAGAGCCGTCCGTCGGCCGTGGCTTCTTCACCTCCCCCGCCCTACGCTCGAGCATGGCAGACGACGGGGCCGAAACTGACGACGCCCTCCAGTGCCCCGACTGCGGCGAATCGCTCCCCGCCGGCGCGCGCTTCTGTCCGTTCTGCGAGACGGCCATCGACGACGAGGGCGCGTCAGTCGACCTCTCGGACCTGGAAGGGTTCGACGCGGACGGCCAGCCGGAGTTTCTCACCGTGGAGGACGGCGAACGCCACGCGACGGGTCGCGTCCGAGCACTCACGGGCATGGCGGTCGCCATCCCGGTCGCGCCGCTCGCGCTCTTTCTGGTCAACAGCGTCGTCTCGATGACGATTTGGACCGCGCCGGTCGTCTTCCTCGTCGCCTGGTTCGTCTGCGGCGCCGCCCTCTCGCGAGCCAGAGTCCCGATAGAGGCGTTCGGCCGCAGCCTCTACCTGCTCGCCGTCGGAACGGCGCTGATCCCCGTCTCGCTGCTGTACGGGAACGCCGGCGTGGATCTCGGTGCCGACGGATCGACGTTCCGGGTCGTCGCCGTCGCCTGTGCGGTCGCGGCGGGCGCCATGCTCGTGCTCGGGCAGTACGTCACACGACAGGGCGAGCGGCGCGTCACCGGCGAAAATCGAGCGTTCGAGCAGGCTCGCGAAGAATAGACGACGCGAGCGGCGTCGAGCCCCGTTCGGTCGAAACCGTTACTCGAACATCCCAGTGGACATGTACCGCTCGCCGCTGTCCCAGTAGACCGTGACGACCAGCGGGTCGTCGACGCTGTCGTCGGCTGCGAGCCGTTCGGCCACGCGCTTTGCCGCGAGGTTCGTCCCCCCCGAGGACTGGCCGACGAAGATCCCCTCCTCGCGGGCGAGGCGGCGACACTCCGCCTCGGCCGCGTCGATCTCGACCGTCTCGACGCCCGTGAGGAGGTCGCGGTCGAGGTTCTCGCTGACGAAGCCCGGTCCCATCCCCTGGAAGTCGTCGGCCCCGCTCTCGCCCGTCGAGAGGACGGCGTTTTCGGCCGGTTCGACCGCGACGACCTCCATCTCCGGGAAGGCTTCGCGCAGTCGGCGACCGATCCCGGTGATCGTCCCGCCGGTGCCGACGCCGGCGACGAGCGCGTCGACGGTGCGGTCGCCGACCTGTTCCAGTATCTCGGGCCCGGTCGTCTCGTAGTGGGCCTCGGGATTGGCGGGGTTCTCGAACTGGTAGAGCTGGACGTGGCCCTCGGCCTCGAGTTCGTCGGCGCGCTCGCGGGCGTCGGAGATGTCGCCTTCGACGAGTTCGATGTCGGCGCCGTAGGCGCGCATGATCTGGCGGCGCTCGGGCGACTTCGAGGCGGGCATGACGAGCGTCACGTCGTAGTCTTTCGCCGCGCCGACGAGCGCGAGCCCGATCCCGGTGTTGCCGCTGGTGGGTTCGACGATGGCGTCGCCGGGTTCGAGCGTCCCGTCGCGCTCGGCCGCCTCGACCATCCGGACCGCCGGCCGGTCTTTCGCCGAGCCGCCGGGGTTGAACGACTCGACCTTCGCGGCGACGGTCGCGCCCGCCGGTCCGTCGACTTCGACGAGCGGCGACCCGATCGTCTCGAGGATGTTCGATTTCACTGCCTCCGAGTAAGCCACCCGCGGTTAAATCCCCCGTGGCTCCGGCAGTGCGTGCCCGTGTCCGTGACGCGCGTGTCCGGCCCGGGGCGTCGAACGCGGGGGTGGACTTAAACCGTCCCGGTCGTTACTGAGGAGTATGTCTCTGGAGACGATGGAACCGAATCCGGTGTGGACCGAGGAGGCCTACGCGGACTCCGTGGACACGCTGGCGTCACTCAGAACCGAACTGACATACAAGGTGTGGGGCGGGGACTGGTGTATCGACTGCCGCTCCCAGCTTCCGGACTTCGCCGCCGCGCTCGAGGCCGCCGATGTCCCGGCACACCGGATCGAACACTTCCCCGTGGAGAAGGCCGACAACGGCTCGAAAGTCGGGCCCGAAGTCGAGGAGTACGACATCGAGTACATCCCAACCGTCGTCGTCGAGCGCGACGGCGAGGAGGTCGCCCGGTTCGTCGAGGAGGAACCGGTCCCGATCTCCGTCTACCTCGCGCGCGAACTCGAGGACCTGGTCCCGTCGGTCTGAACAGATGACGGGGGACCAGCGCGACGGTGCCGGTCCGGACGTGCGGGGCGAGTCCGGGGGGACGACCGACGGCCCGTCGACCGGAGCGGACCTCCACGAGGCGTTCAGTCTCGTCGCCAACGAGACGCGGTTCGACATCCTCCGGGCGCTGTGGAACGCCACCAGGGAAGGCGACGGCCCGGTGCAGTTCTCGACGCTTCGCGAGCGGACCGGGACTCGCGACTCGGGACAGTTCAACTACCACCTCGACAAACTCGTCCCACGGTTCGTCCGCAAGAGAGCCGACGGTTACGAACTCTCCTATGCGGGCAAACAGGTCGTCGGTGCGGCCGTCTCCGGCGCGTACACCGACGCCGAAGTGACCGTCGTCGAGCCGATACCCGTCGGCGAGTGCCCCGACTGCGGCGGCCGACTCGCGGGGACGTACGAGGACGGCGAGATGGAGGTCAGGTGCGACGACTGCGGCCTCTGTATCACCGACGGGCTGGCGGCGCCGCCGGTCATCGCCGCGACCCACGACAAGGGGGACCTGCCCGCGGTGTTCAGTCGGTACATGGAGACCCAGGTCGAGACGATGAACCAGGGGTTTTGCCCCCTCTGTGGCGGCGGTGTCGACCGGTCGCTGACGCGACTCGCCGACGCGGACCCTCAGTTCGGCGACGCATCGGCGCCGGAGCAGTCGGACGTGGACGACGGCGCCCCGGTCGGAGACATGCTCGACATCCTCTACACCTGCGGCGTCTGCGGGTTCGAGGCACACGGCGTCGTCGGGACCGTCCTCGCGTCAGAACCGGTCGTGACGGCGTTTCTGGTCGACCAGGGTATCGACGTCGGCGACCGCCTCGTCTGGGAGTTCGATTGGCTCTACGACACCCAGGCGGAGATAGCGAGCGAGGACCCCGTTCGCGTCGAAGCGACCCTCGCTGTCGACGATGCGCGACTGCGGCTCACGCTCGACGGCGACCTCGACGTGGTCGACCACGAGCGCTCCTGACGAACTCTCCGACGACCGGCCGCCGCGCTCCGTCTCGCTACGTCTCGAACCACGCGAGCGCGTCGTCCAGGTCCTGAGTCGGTGGCGAGCAGGCCCGCGACTGACACGCGTAGACCGTCGGTTCGCCGTCGCGCGCCGCCCGCCCGGCCCAGATGGGCGGGGCTTCCGAGAGCGAGAGCGCGTCGAGCCAGCCCTCGAGACCATCGTCGGTCGGCGGCCGCGGCGCCAGCAGGCGGCGCGGGACGTACGTCTCGGCGAGGCGAGCACGCCACTCGTCCGGCAGTGCCTCGGCGGCGACGGTCAGTTCGCTCGCCCCCTCCACGAACTCGTCGGCGGCGAGGACGAGCGACGGGTGCTGGAGCGGGTCGGACTCGTATTTCCCCTCGTGGGTCGCGAGGACGTCCTCGGCGACAGAGGCGTAGCTGTCGTCACCGGTGAACGCGTCGAGCGCGAGGAGGAGTTGCGCCGCGACACCGGCACTGGAGGGGGTCGACTGGTCGGCGAGTTCCTGCGGTCGCGCCACCAGCGACTCGCCGCTTTGAGGGGTGAAATACAGCGTTTCGGCCTGTGCGTCCCAGAACTCGTCGACGACCACGTCCGCGAGGTCGCGGGCGAACGCGAGGTGGGCCACCTCGCCGGTCACCTGGTAGCAATCGAGGGCGCCCCGCGCCAGGAAGGCGTAGTCCTCGAGATACCCCTGGATGCGGACGTCGCCGTCCTTGTACCGCCGGGAGAGGCGCTCGCTATCCTCGTCCCAGAGGTGTTCGCGGACGAACTCGAGGGCCTCGACGGCGGTTTCCGCCCACCGGTCCGCGTCGCCGTCGTCCCCCGCGTCCACCAGCGCTCCCTCCGCGAACGCCGAGATCATCAGGCCGTTCCAGCTCGCGAGGACCTTCTCGTCGCGGGGCGGTCGCGGGCGCTCGGAGCGCGCCTCGAAGACCGCGCGCTCTGCGGCATCGAGGACCGATTCGACAACGTCTGCGGACAGGTCGTACTCGTCGGCCAGATCCCCCACCGGCGCGCTGAGCGTGAGGACGGTTTTGCCCTCGAAGTTCCCCGCCGGCGTGACGCCGTACCGGTCGCAGAAGAGGTTGACGGCGAGGTCGGTGTCGTCGATACCGGCGTCGGGGCCGTGGGATTCGATGGCGTCGCGGACGCCGCCCGGCGTCCAGACGTAGAAGGCGCCCTCTTCGCGGCTACCGTCCTTGTCCTCGCTCTCGGCGTCGAGCGTGCTGTAGAAGCCGCCCTCCGGGTGAGTGAGTTCGCGCTCGACGAACGCCAGCGTCTCGCGGGCGGTGTCGCGGTAGCGCTCGCGACCGGTGAACTGGTAGCCGGCGAAAAAGGCCCGCGCGAGTTCGGCGTTGTCGTAGAGCATCTTCTCGAAGTGGGGGACGACCCACTCGCGGTCGACGGTGTACCGGTGGAACCCGCCGCCGAGCTGGTCGTAGAGCCCGCCGTCGCCCATCGCGTCGAGGGCCTCCGTGACGACGTCGCGGTAGACATCCCGACCCTCGGCGGCGTGGGCGCGCATCAGGACGTGCAGGCGGCCGGACTGGGGGAACTTCTGGCCGCGGCCCCAGCCGCCGAACTCGCGGTCGGCGCCGCGGACGGCCGCGCTCGCGGCCGACTCCAGCGGCGATTCGGTTGGCGACTCGCCGGGCTGGTCCGGGACGGATTCGAGGTCGTTCGCGATGGCGTCGGTCCACTGGCGGGCGCGGGCCACCATCTCCTCGCGTTCCTCGGAGTCCGCCCAGGAAGCGGCGATGTCCTCGAGCAACTGGCGGAAACCGGGCGCGCCCTGCTTCGGTTCTTTCGGGAAGTAGGTGCCGACGTAGAAGGGGTCGCCGTCCGGCGTGAGCCAGGCGTTGAGCGGCCAGCCGCCCCGCCCCGTCACCTGCTGGCAGATGCTCATGTAGACGCTGTCGACGTCCGGGCGCTCCTCACGGTCGACCTTGATCGGGACGAAGTGCTCGTTGAGCAGATCGGCGACCCCCTCGTCCTCGAAGCTCTCTCCTTCCATCACGTGACACCAGTGACAGGCGGCGTAGCCGATGGAGAGGAAGACCGGTTTGTCCTGCTCGCGGGCGGCCTCGAGCGCTCGCTCGTCCCAGGGTTGCCAGTTGACCGGGTTGTCGGCGTGCTGGCGGAGATAGGGACTCTCCTCCTCGTCGAGTCGGTTGCGAGCGGTCGGGCCGTCGCCGCCGGCCGGATCGGAGTCGTTGCCCGTCGCCGCACGTCCCGCGTCGGTCGGACTGTCCGCGTCGTCGGTCATGGACTCTGCTACGACCTCCGGACGGGTAAAGGTGGAACTATCGGTCGATCAACGGTCGCGCGAGCGAGCGCGCCGGTCGGAGGTGACTGCAGTCGGTTCTCGGACGCCCCCGTGCCAGTCGCCGCTCACCCGTCGGGGCGTCTGTTCACGACTTCGACCTCGCCGAAGCCGTCGACCCTGACGCTGTGGCGCTCGGTATCGAAGGTCAACCACCAGCGGTCGCTGTCGTGGGCGTCGAGCATCTCGAGCGCCCCGAGGTCGACGTAGTCCGCGAGGGTGACCTCGACGTCGACCGGGTCCTCGTCCCTGGCGGCGGCGAGCGCCTCGACCACCCGAACCGTGATCGAGGTGTCACGACTCATGGCCGCTCGGGCGGGTCAACGGTCCGGTTCCCGAACTCCTCGAGAAACTCGATCAGCGGCCTGTAGGCGTCGAACCGCGGGCCGCGCTCGACCTCGTCCGTGCGGGGCTCGTAGGTTACGAGTCCGCTGGCTTCGAGTCCGGGGAGATGGACGTGGTGGAACGCGATGTCGAACCCGGATTCGGTCACCTCGACCGAGGCACGGACCGCCGCCAGGTCACCCGGTCCGAGCGACGGCGCTCGAAGGAGCGCCGACAGGATGGCGCGTCGCGGCGTGCTCGACAGCGCTTGCAAGACCGGGTCGATGTCGTGGTCGGTGTCGGCGGACGAACTCATCGATGCCCGGGTCTACGGACGAGGGCGCGAGAAGCCTTGCCTTCGCTATCGACGGCGGCTCTCCCGGCGGGGAGTTCGATGTCGAAGCCCTCGAGCTGTCAGAGGTCGGTTCTCGTGCCCGGCCCCAGCGGCCCGGACGTGAGCGACTCCTCGATGACGGCCTTGAGCCCGCGCCGAAGCCGCTGGGAGAACGCACTGTCGCTGATGTCCGTCCCCGACGCGAGGTCTTCGATCGTGGCCCGTCGCGGGACGGCGAAGTACCCCTCGTCGTAGGCGGAGAGGACGGCCTCTTCCTGTTTCTCCGAGAGGGAGTCGTCACGGCGGGCCTCGTAGGGGGAGACCCGGTCGAGCGTCACCGGGATCCCCAGTCCGGTGACGCGTTCGGTGAACTTGGAGAGCGTGCGACGGTCCCGGCAGAGAACGCGAAACTGCCACCCGTCGTCGTCACCGCCCCCGGTCAGGACGTGGACGCCGGCCTCGGCGAGCGGCCCGACGACGGTCCCGCCGCCGGACTCGAACTCGCCGTGAAACAGTGTCCGGTCCGGCCGGGCGTCGAAGCGAGTGAGCGTTTCGATCCCAGCGCGGTCCCGCAGCGTCTCGGTCACTCCCGTGTCGTCACCTTCTACCCAGAACAGCGCGCCAGCCGACTCACCGACCGGAACGATCGCTTCGAACACGACGCCAGCGTCTGGCATAGCCTCGAAGACACCCGCGAGTGCGAGCGCGTCAGGTGGCAGCGAGAGGTCCGCGATCACAGCCATGAACGGACCTTCGCATTGCAGACGGAAATATACATACGGCAATTGAGAGGGGGACACAAAACAGTTCGAAACTCCGCTCAAACGCGCTTCAGACGCCTATAATACCGACACCCATACCTGTTTGCTGTGTGTCTTTCGAAGGGTAGAGAGCGCAAGGACAACGCTTACGTCGGAGCCACGCAGGCCTACGCCTATGACAGAGACAGTGTTGCTGGTCGGTGGCGGTGGCCGTGAACACGCGATCGCTCGCGCCCTCGCCGAATCCGACTGCGACCTCTACGCCTGCGCCGGTAACCGGAATCCCGGTATCGGCGCCGTCGCCGACGGCTTCGAGTCGCTGGAGACGACCAACCCCTCCGCGGTGACTGCCTACGCCCGCGAGGTGGACGCGACTCTCGCCGTCGTCGGCCCCGAGACGCCCCTCGAAGCGGGCGTCGCCGACGCGCTCGACGACGCCGGCGTCTACGCGTTCGGCCCCGAGGCCGAGGAGGCCCGCATCGAGACGGACAAGGCCTTCCAGCGCCGGTTCATGGAACAACACGATATCCCCGGCTGCCCCGACTTCGAGACGTTCGACGACATGGACGCAGCCTGCGAGTTCCTCGACGACTACGACGGCGACATGGCCGTCAAGCCCGCCGGCCTCACCGGCGGCAAGGGCGTCCGCGTCACCGGGGACCAGGTCACGAAAGCGGAAGCCAAGGAGTACATCCGCGAGTCCGGTCACGAGCGGATCGTCCTCGAAGAGCGCCTCGTCGGCGAGGAGTTCACCGTCCAGGCGCTGGTCGCCAACGGCGACGTGCGCGTCACCCCCGCAGTCCAGGACCACAAGCGCGCCTACGAGGGCGACGAGGGGCCCAACACCGGCGGGATGGGGAGCTACTCCGACGCGACGCTCGAACTCCCCTTCATGACCGAGGACAACTACATCGAGGCCGTCCAGGTCCTCGAAGCCACCGTCGAGGCCCTCGAAGGCTACAAGGGCGTCCTCTACGGTCAGTTCATGCTCACGACCGAGGGCGTCACGGTCGTCGAGTTCAACGCCCGCTTCGGCGACCCCGAGGCGATGAACACGCTCCCCGTGCTCAACACGGACTTCCTCGACGTGCTCACCGCGGCCCGCGACGGCGACTCGCTCCCGCAGCTCTCTTTCGACCCGAAAGCGACCGTCTGCAAGTACGCCGTCCCCGCGGGCTATCCGACCGACCCCGAGGCCGGCGCGAAAGTGAAAGTCGACGAGGACAGCGCCGCGGCGGCCGCAGAGGGGACCGACGGCGAGGCCATCCTCTTCTACGCGAGCGTCGACGAGCGCGACGACGGCATCTACACAACGACCTCGCGGGCCTTCGCGGTCGTCGGCGTCGCCGACACCATCACGCAGGCCGAAGGGATCGCCGAGGAGGCGCTCGCGCTCGCTGGCGAAGAGGGGTTGCGGATCCGCCACGACATCGGGAAAGCGGACCTGGTCCAGCAGCGCATCGACCACGTCGCCGAGATGCGCGGCGAGTAGGAAAAGCGGGAACTGGCGGGTTACTCGACGACCACGGCGGCTTTCATGCCTTGCATCTCGTGGGGTTCACACTTGTAGAGATACGTCCCCGACTCGGTGAACTCGTGTTCGAAGGTGGTGCTCTCGTCGGACACCGGGTCGCCGCTGTCGAAGGCGCCGTCCTCTGCGACGACGTTGTGGAAGCCGCCTGCCCACTCCCAGGTGACAGTCGTCCCGGTCGAAACCCTGATCGCCGGCGGATCGAACAGGAGGCCGTCGTCGCCGCCGACGGTGACTGACACGGCGTCCGCCCCGGTTTCGTCCGCCAGCGACCCGTCGAAGTTCGAGGTGTTCGAGAGGTACTCTGACACTTCGGAGGGGACGCCCCCACCGTCGCCGCCGTCGCCACCGTCACCGCTTTCGGTGGGCGTCGCGCCGACGTCCTCGGGCGTGTCGGTGTCGTCTGCCGTCTCGGTCGAACAGCCGGCGAGCGCACCGGCCGCGACCAGTGTTCCGATTCCACCCAGCAACTCTCGTCGACCGAACTGTCGTTCCATGCGCGACAGAAAGTTAGGACGCGAGGGAAAAGAGGCTTCGTAATTCAGGCCGAGCGACGGGGCGGCTCGAACCGCCTACCGGCCGAACAGCCCGAACAGGCGGTAGTCCTCGTCGGGCGTGTACCGGCGGAACAGGAGGCTGTTGGTCAGCACGGAGACGCTGGAGACGGCCATCGCCGCGGCGGCGAACACGGGTTGAAGCAGGCCCAGCGAGGCCAGCGGGATCATCGCCGTGTTGTAGCCGAGCGCCCAGAAGAGGTTCTGTTTGATCTTCGAGAGGGTCCCCGCCGAGACGCGGATGGCCTTGAGCACGTCCAGCGGGTCAGAGCGCATCAGCGTCACGTCGCTGGCCTCGATGGCCACGTCCGTCCCGCTCCCGATGGCACAGCCGACGAAGGCGGTGGCGAGCGCGGGCGCGTCGTTGACGCCGTCGCCGACCATCATCGCGCGGCGGCCGTCGGACTGGATGTCCTCGACGGCGTCGGCCTTGTCCTCGGGGAGGACGCCGGCCATCACCTGGTCGGGGTCGATCCCGACCTGTTCGGCGACGGCGCGGGCCGTCCGCTCGTTGTCGCCGGTGATCATCCAGACGTCAGTGCCGCGCTCGCGGAGTTGCGAGACCGCTTCCCGGGCGGACTCCTTGACCGTGTCGGCGTCGGCGACGACACCTATCAGTTCGTAGTTCCCCGCGTCCTCGTCCCCGCCGCCGTCGGCAGCGTCAGCGTCGGCGCCGTCGGCCAGCGCGACGAGCATCGCCGTCTTGCCCTCGCGTTCGAGTCGATCCATCGTCTTCTCGGCAGGCCCGGTGTCGACGCCCGCGTCCTCGAGGAGTTTGCGGTTCCCGACGAGGACGCGGCCGTGGCTCGTCGTCGCGCGCACGCCGTGACCGGGGACGTTCTCGAACTCGCTCGGGTCCTCGGGGTCGAGGCCGCGCTCGCGCGCCCCGTCGACGATGGCCTCGGCGAGCGGATGTTCGCTCCCCGATTCCGCGCTCGCGGCAACGTCGAGGACGAACTCCTCGGTGATTTCGGGCCGGGCGAGCGCACCGCCGTCCGGTGCGGTCGCATCGGGACCGCCGTCCGCCGCTACGCCGTCGCCGGACGCGTCAGGGAGCGCGACCACGTCGGTCAGTTCCATCTCACCTTCGGTGAGAGTGCCCGTCTTGTCGAAGACGACGGTGTCGACGTCACGGACGCGCTCGAGGATGTCGCCGCCTTCGAAGAGGACGCCGTTGCGCGCGCCGATAGCAGTCCCGACCATCGTCGCCGCGGGCGTCGCGAGCCCGAGCGCGCAGGGACAGGCGATGAGCACGGCGCTCGCGAAGACGACGACGGCGAACTCGAAGGCGCCGACGGCGCTCGGTCCGCCCGCCGCGAGACCCCACACTGGCAGTCCGTTCACGAAGCCCGCGAGCGCGTCGGGGAACGCGTACCAGACTGCGCCCCAGAGGAGGGCGTTCACGATGACCGCGGGCACGAAGTAGGCGCTGATGCGATCGGCGACGTTCTGGATCTCGGGCTGGCGGCTCTGTGCGTCCTTGACGCGGGCGACGATCTGCTGGATCGCCGTCTCCTCGCCGACCTTGGTGGCCTCCACAGTGAGGACGCCGTTCTGGTTGACCGTCGCGCCGATCACCTCGTCGCCGGGTTCCTTTGAGACGGGGACCGACTCGCCGGTGACCATCGACTCGTCGACCGCGCTCTCGCCGTCGACGACTTCGGCGTCGGTCGGGATCTTCTCGCCGGGCCGGACCTTCAGCCGGTCGCCCACCTCGATCTCCTCGATCGGGACCTCCTCCTCGGTGCCGTCATCGCGGATGCGCGTCGCGGTGTCGGCCGTCATCTCCAGCAGGCTCCGGATCGCCTCGGAGGCCTGGCCTTTGGAGCGCGCTTCGAGGTAGTTGCCGAGCGTGATGAACACGAGGATGAGCGCGGCGGTGTCGAAGTACAGCCCCTCGCCGGGGAACCCGAGCAGGCGCGCCACGCTGTACAGATACGCCGTCGACGACCCCAGCGCGATGAGCACGTCCATGTTCGCGGTCCGGTTCCTGACCACCGCTTTGTAGGAGTTCTCGTAGAACTCGCGACCCAGCAGGACCTGCACCGGCGTCGCGAGCGCGAAGGCGTACCAGCCCAGGTCGATCCCCAGCAGGTCGTCGGGGAGCGACTCGGGCGCGAACAGGTGGCCGGCGAGCATCGCCAGCAGGGGGAGCGAGAGGAGCGCGCCGAGGAGCGTCAGGTTCCGCAGGCGTCGGATCTCCGCGTTCCGCGCGGCGTCCTGGCGGTCCTGGGCGGAGTCGCCGCTCGCCGCGCTCCCCTGGTCACCGCTGTCGTCTCCACTCTCCCCGTCGCCCTCGCGGATCGGCGTGTAGCCCGCGCCCTCGATGGCGTCGTAGATGTCATCGAGCGAGGCGTCGGCGGGGTTGTACTCGACGCTGGCCTCGTCGGTAGCGTAGTTCACGTCGGCCGAGACGACACCGGGCGTGGACAGCAGGGCTTTCTCGTTGGTCTCGGCGCAGTTCGCGCAGGACATCCCCGTGATCCCGACGGTGACCGTCTCGCTCGCGGCCTCGTAGCCCGCGTCGTCGACGGCCGCGTAGATGTCCGCCAGCGACACCACGCTGGGATCGTACTCGACGGTGCCGTCGTCGGTGGCGAAGTTCGCCGACGCGGAGACGACACCGTCGAGTTCCTCGACCCTGTCCGTGATCGTCCCCGCGCAGTTCGCGCAACTCATCCCCCGCAGTTCGAGATGCGCGCGTCTCGTGGTCATGGTAGCTAGTACTACGGGCTACTCTTTGATTCGGTTTGCCCTTCGGTATATTACGTCGTTTGCGGTTCCAAGTTTCGTTTCGAAACCAATGTTTGAGTCAGAGTCTGTTTCCCAGCATACGGTCCGTCTCGACAGCTGACAGAACGTTTTTGTGAGCGCGCCGAATACCATCGACCGCGATGGACAAGGGCCCGAGGTCGGCCGTGTTCGTCACGGGCACCCGGTGACGCCGCCGACGGCAGCGGCGGCAGGGCGGGTGTCGTGACGGCGGTTCCGACCGGCTCGTCCGACCGAGGACCGTCCGGGGCCCGCGACCGGGTCGCTGCCGGTCGCGACTCGCCCCGTAGACGGTTCCGTGCAGGACACCGGTGCCACGCCCCCCGGTGAGAGGCTACTGCGTTCTGCAGTCGTCCGGTTTCCCCTCACCAGGCGTGGCTCTGATACGGTCGGTTGTACGTCATTTTCGTGATTCGTCGGACCGCCCGGCGAATCACCGCTAAATCGTTACAACCGACCGTATGAGTCGGTCTCCGACCGCCACCGCTGCCGACCAGCCGAATGCCACGCAGGATCCATCCACGACAGTCTCGCATCGCCGCACAGTCGTCGACCGACGACCGCCCGCCCCTCGGGGTTCCAGCCGTTCGTCACAGCTCTCGACGGAGGCGTCGCCGATGACCGGCGACGAACTCGCACTCGCCGCCCGGACCGACAGCGAGCGCGATCGGTTTCGATTCCGAACCGCGCAGGGCGTCCACAGCCACGACGCGTTCCGGACCGGCGACCTGCTCGCGCTCGACGCGCTGTGGGACCGGGATCTCGGAGATTTGCTCGCAGTCGAACCGGGCTACGGCGTCACCGGCGTCGTGCTCGGCGCGACCGCCGACTCCGTGACGATGGCCGAATCGAGCGCCCGCGCCGCGGCGCTCTGCCGGCGCAACGCCGAGCGCAACGGTGTCGAAGCTGCGGTCGAACTGGTCGCCCGGCTCTCCTCGCTCGGCGAGCGTCCCGACGGCGGCTTCGACACCGCGGTGTACGTCCCGAAGCCCTACGTTCCGCTCGAACTCGCGCAACAGCGGATCGTCGACGCACTCGCTCGTCTGCGGCCGGGCGGAACCATCTACCTCGCCGCGACCACACAGACAGGCCTCACCCGATTCGAATCGTGTCTCGACCGTCACGCCAGGAGTAGCGAAACAGTCACTGGCCGCGGCGACTGGGCACTGACCCGTGCTACGCGGCCTCGCCGCTTCGAATCGCCGACGCTCGTCGAGTCGCGGCAGGTGACTGCGACCGTCGACGGCACGCCGATGACGCTCGTGACCGAACCCGGTCTGTTCGCCGCCGGTGGGCTCGACGCCGGGACGCGCCTGCTGTGCGAGACTATCGAAGCGTCCGCGGGCGAGCGCGTCCTCGACCTCTGTTGCGGGTACGGGCCGGTCGGGACGCACGCGGCGCTGACTGCTGGTTGCGACGTCTGGCTCACCGACGACGACCGGCGCGCGACGGCCTGCGCCGAGGCGACCCTGGCCGCGAACGGCGTCAGCGGCACGGTCGAAACCGCCGACGGCGTCACCTCGGTGAGCGACCGGTCGGTCGACCTCGTGGTCTGTAACCCACCGACTCACGCGGGAGACGCGGTCCTGCGCGACATCTGTGAGGGCGCTGCGAGCGTCCTGTCCGCCGGCGGCCAGTTCTCACTCGTCCACCACCGGTCGCTTGACCTCCGTGACCACCTCGGCCCGTTCGGAACCGTCCAGCGCGTCGCGACCGGAGCGCAACACGTCGTTCTGGAAGCGAGACGGTAGAACTGGGAGCCGCGACTCCGTTGCGGTCCTCAATCGTCGCCCGCGCCGGCGCTGGCGTCGGTATCGGTATCGATGCTCCCCATGTCGGGCGTGACCTGGTCACCGCGGATCGACTGGAGTTTGCCAAGCGCGACGGCGCAGACGTAGATTCCCACGGCGACGAGGACGATGACCCCCCCGGCCGTGACGCCGCCGTAGAAGGCGACACCGATGCCCAGCAACACCGCGAGTTCCGCGAGGACGACCGAGACGACGAGCGACTCGGAGAAACTCCGGGACACCTGCGTCGCGCCCGCGACCGGGACCACGAGCATCGCCGCGACGAGGATGACGCCCATGATCTGCATCGCGCCGACGACGACCATCGCGGTCAGCATCACCGTGATCCGGTTGTACCAGTTGACGGGGATACCGGAGACGGCGGCGGCCGTCTCGTCGAACGTCACGTACAGCAACTGGTTGCGCGTCAGCGTCACCGTCCCGACGACGACGGCGAACAGCACCAGCAGGATAGCCGCGCTCCGTGGCGACACCGTCGCGAGGTTGCCGAAGAGGAACTGGTTGACGCCGACGGCGAGTCCACCCGCGTTGAGACTGATAAGCGTCGTCCCGAGGGCGAACCCTGTCGACAAAACGATGGCCATCGAGACGTCGTTGTACGCGTCCGTGACCTCTGAGATGAGTTCGATGAACAGCGCGGCGATCATCGCCACGACGACGGCGGTGAGATAGGGCGACACGCCCAGGTCGATGACGGCGTTCAGGAACAGCCCGACCGCCACGCCGGCGAAGGCCGTGTGGGCCAGCGCGTCGCCGATCAGCGCGAGCTGTCGGTGGACGAGGAAGGTCCCGATGAGCGGAGCCATCACGCCGATGCAGAGCCCGACGAGTACCGCCCGGTGCATGAAGCGGTATCGCGGGTTCAGCATCTCTAGCCTGGTGAAGTAGTACACCCAGTCCATCAGCCAGTACCACTGCTCCAGGACCCACGTGAGCGCGCCGAAGATCGGGTCAGCGACGGTGCCGACCACGCCCTGCAGCGGGAGCAGCAGCGACGGGTCCAGCGCGGCGAGGAGACTGCCCGCGAACGCGGCCAGGAGGTCTGCGCTCATCAGTTCCCCCCCGTGAGCAGACGGGCTTCGGTGCCGAAGGCCCTGGCCAGCGCGTCGCTCTCGACGAACTCGTCGGTCGGGCCGTCGAAGTAAACCTCGCGGTTCAGACAGACGACCCGGTCGGCGTGTTCGACGACTGCACCGAGGTCGTGCTCGATGAGGACGACGGTGATTCCCTCGTCGTTGAGCGCCGCCAGCAGGTCGTAGAAGGCGTCGACCGACTCGGCGTCGACGCCCACGGTCGGTTCGTCCAGGACGAGCAGGTCCGCCTCGCTCGCCAGCGCCCGTGCAATGAACGCGCGCTGGCGCTGGCCGCCAGAGAGTTTGGTGATGCGGCGGTCCGCGAACGCGCTCATCCCGACCGTTTCGAGGGCGTCGTCGACGGCTGCCCAGTCCGACGCCGAGAGCCGCCCGAAGACGGCGTCCAGAACGTCTCTGGATGTTCCGAGCGGTGCATCGCGCAGTGCGTCGACCAGCGACTGGTCGTCGCCGATCCGTCCGAACCCGATGTGTGCGAATCGACCCATCTTCACCACCTCGCGGACGGTGATGGGCATCTCCTTCCCGGCGTCCGCGTTCTGGGCGACGTAGCCGATCCGTTCGCCGTCGTCGAAGCGGTTCGCGCGCTCACCGAACAGGCGGGCCGTGCCGGAATCGGGGCGGAGCAGGCCGAGCATCAACTGCATCAGCGTCGACTTGCCCGAGCCGTTCGGTCCCACGACTGCCACGTACTCGCCCGACTCGACCGTCAGCGAGACGTCCTCGACAACGGGCGTCGCCGTGTAGCCGAAGGTCACGTCGTCGACGTCGACGACGTGGTCGCCCCCCCTTTCGCCGCGGCCCGTCGCGCCGGGTGGCTGCTCGTTCGTGTCGACCGCCGTTCCGGAATCGGTTTCTGATGAGCTCATATCGGTTCGAAGTTCTCCCACTCGTCGACCCATCCCGCCGACGGGGCCGCGTCGGCGGGCGTCTTGTTGCCGAGGACGATGTCGAAGGTCGGCATGTTGATGTTGTACGCGATCTCCTCGTAGCCCCAGTTCTCCTCGACCCACTGCTCGCGGACGCCGGCGTACGGCGTCACGGGGAAGTACGCCTCGACGTCCGTCTCGCGGACGAGCTGCTGGGCCGGGCGCTGGGACTCGAAGACGCCGTTGGCGATGTACCGGATGTCGTTCTCGCGGATGACCCGCGTCGCCTCGCGGATGTCGGCGGGCTTGACGTCGCCGCTCGCGGCGAGACTCGTCACCAGCGGCCGCATCCGGACGCCGTAGCGCACTCCGATGTACTGGAAGGCGTTGTGCGCGGCCAGCTGGACGATGTCGCGGTCGGACCGGTCGAAGATGGCCTGGTAGTCCGCGTCGATACGGTCGAGCACGTCCGTCTTGTACGCCTCGGCGTTCTCGCGAAACGTGTCCGCGTGATCGGGCACGATGTCCGCGAACCCGTCCGCGATGTTGTCGACGGCCCGCTTCGAGCGTCGCGGATCCAGCCAGAAGTGCGGGTCCTTCCCCCGGTTTTGTCCGACGCCCTCCTCGTCGGGGTCCAGGGAAGCAGCGAGATCAACCAGCTCGATGCCCTCGCGAACGTTGATGAGCGCCGTCTGCACGTCGTCGCCCTTTATTGTCTCGATAGCCCTGTCGGCCCATGGCTGGAAGTCCTCACCGACGTGGACGAACGCGTCCGCCTCGATGATGCGCTGGGTGATGCCGACGTTCGGTTCCCAGCCGTGGCCGTGCAACCCCGTCGGGACGAGGTTCTCCACGCTCAGCGGGGTCCCCTCTGCGATCTGCCGGCCGAAGTCGTAGAAGCTAAAGAACGATGCCACTGCGACCGGGTCCCCGCCGCTGCTCTGGCCCTGCACCGGGGCGCTCGGCAGCGCCGTACACCCGGTCAGCCCCACGAGCGCCGCCGCGCCGCCGGCGCGGAGCGCGTCCCGTCGCGTCACGGCTCGCTCGTCGTGTGATTCGTTCATTGGTCTCCGATCACACGACCCCGTTCGCGTCGTCGGTGGCTGCCTCGTCGGCAGGACCGACGAAGATAGCCTCGGCGATGTCGTCGGGGAGCGCCGTCTCGATTCCGCCCTCGACCCGGACGGTCACCATCCCGATCGGTGCGACCTCCTCGATCACGAGTTCGGTCCCCGGCGTGATCCCGGCCTCGTCGAGATAGGCCAGTTCCTCGGGGTCGCGGTCGCGGACGCGCTGGACGACCACGTGCTGGCCCTCGATGCACGTCACGAGCGTCTCGCCCGCGCCCTCGTCGACGGGTTCGAGCGAGTCCGCCGGGATCGGGTCGCCGTGCGGGTCGACTGTCGGGTCGTCGAGCACCTCGGCGACGCGGCGCTCGAACTCCTCGCTGATGTGGTGTTCGAGGCGGTCGGCCTCGTCGTGGACCTCGGCCCAGTCGTACCCCAACTCCTCCGTGAGATACGTCTCCAGCAGCCGGTGGTGTCGCACGACTTCCAGCGCCACCGTCTCCCCCTGTGGCGTGAGTCTGACTCCCTTGTACTTCTCGCGCTCGACGAACTCCCGCTCTTCGAGTTTCTCCATCATACTCGTCGCCGTCGGCGGCGTCACCTCCAGCAACTCCGCGATGTGCGAGGTCGACACCGGCTCCTCGCTCTCGCGCTGGAGTTCGTAGATCGCCTTGAGGTAATCCTCCATCTTCGCACTGAGCATTACCACGGTTTAGACTCATCTAATTCATAAGTGTGTCGGACCAAAATATGTTGGCGTGCCCTCACGAAAGGGGCGGAAATCGGGACCGATACCGTTTCAGACCCGCGAACTGGACCGTCGCCCTCGGAAGCGACCGATCGGGGTACGTCGCGCGCTCGTCGTAGGTTTCCGTCCACTCGAACGGGGCCTCGACGTCGTAGTCAGCGATCCACGCCAACACCTCCCCAGTTCCGGCATCGTCGACCGTCCAGGCGTGTCCGCCCGGTTGATAGGCTGACTGTCCGATCCGCGAGGGCAAGACGAGTTCGGTCATCCACCCGAGACCCGTCGGATCGAACCGCGCGCCGGGGGCGTACTCGTTGCCGTTCGACTCCGACGGCAGCGTTCCGATGGTCACAGTCAGCGTCCCGTCGTGGGAACGCTCCCGCCCGGCTGCAATGTTTCCCCCGCTCGCTCGTGGGATCGTGTCGAGCGCCGTCGAGCCGATCGAAGGGGCTCCGGCCGCGGCCGCGACGGACCCGAGCATCGACCGGCGGCTCACCGCCCGGGCCATTTCGCCCCCATCACTGTCCCCGTCCGCGTCACTTCATCCTTCCATCGGTGGCGAGTTCGACCAGCCCCCGGATAATTCTATCTGCCTGTCTAGACGACCGACTCACCTGCCGAGCGTGTAGAACTCATCGTTGGGTCGCATGTCCGCGAGGTGGGCCATCCGGTTCGAGAGGTTGAAGAAGGCGGCGACGCTGCCGATATCCCAGATCGCCCGCTGGGAGAAGCCGTGGTCGCGCAACCGCTCGAAATCGTCCTCGTCGACTTCGGGGGCGCGCTCGGTGAGTTTCACCGCGAAGTCGAGCATCGCCCGGTGGGTCTCGGAGACGTCCACGGTGCGGTGGTTGCTCGCGAGTTGCTCGGCGAGGTGCGGGTCGTCGGCGTAGATACGCACCAGCGCGCCGTGGGCGACGTTGCAGTACAGACAGTCGTTGGCGCCGCTGACGGCGACGACTATCATCTCGATCTCCTCGCGTTCGAGCGCGGTCTGCTCGACCAGCGCGTCGTAGTACTGGAAGAAGGCCCGGAAGTGCGACGGGCGATAGGCGAGTGCGCTGAAGACGTTCGGGACGAAGCCCGCGTCTTCGCGTTCGGCCTCGATGCGCTCGCGCAGGTCCGCTGGGAGGTCGTCGACGTCCGGGACCGGGAACCGCGTCATCGCTTGCTCGCTCATGTGTCGACCAGCGCCGCCAGCGTCTTCAGTCCGACGCCGGTGTCTGTACGCCACCGACGGTTTCGCTACGTCCCCGGCACCGAGACCTACAGCGGCCCTAGATGAGGTCCTGGTCTTCGAGCTGGTCCATCACGTCGTCGACGAAGGCGTCGACTGAGTCGTAGGGGAACTCGCCGCCGCCGAGTTTGGAGTTGAGCTCCATCGCCGTCATCGAGAAGTCGCCGGACTCGAACTTCGTCCCCGGGCCGTTCGGCAGTGCCGGAACCAGATCCATCGGGCTCGAGATCGGGTAGTCTGCGCCTTCGAACGCCTCGGTGAACTGTTCGCGGAGGTCCTCCTTGTCGACCATGTGCGTCCAATGTCGACAAACGGTTATAAAACGTTCGAGATTCACACTTTGAAATCCGTTTGTCGTTCATTCGATGTGCCAGGGGCGAGTCAGCGATTCCGCTGGCGGCAGCCTCCTGTCGCGGGCGGTTCCGTGGCCGCAACGCTTCTGTCGCTGGCACTGCAGGTCCGGGTATGAGCGGTTCCCGAACGCGGCGCGACCTGCTCGCACTGGGCGGCGCCCTCCTGGCCGGTGGTCTGGCGGGGTGTCAGAGCGACGGCGACGACGGGTCACGGACCGGGACGGACCCGGCGGACGGTTCGACGCCGACACCGGACGGTGCGACGCCGACACCAGGTGGTCCGACGCCGACACCGGGCCAGACAGAGACGCCTGGTGACGGCAAAACCCCCACCGAGACGCCGCCGCTCGAAGGGCTCTCGGTCTCGGCCGAGCGACTCGCGACCGGGTTCACATCGCCGGTCGCTGTCGAAGCGCCGCGACCCGGCGAGCGGTACGTGGTCGACCAGACCGGACAGATATATCGCCACGCGGACGGCGGACTCGACGAGGATCCGGTCCTGGACGTCACCGACCGGATGGTCTCGGTCGGCGGCTACAGCGAACAGGGACTGCTCGGGCTCGCCTTCCACCCCGACTACGCCGCGAACGGGCGCGTGTTCGTCCGCTACAGCGCGCCCCGGCGCGACGGGACCCCACGGGGCTACTCGCACACGTTCGTCCTCGCGGAGTTCCGGGCCGATCCCGACACCGGCGTGGTCGACGCCGACTCCGAGCGGACGGTTCTCGAGATCCCGCAGCCCCAGGGAAACCACAACGCCGGCGCCGTCGCCTTCGGCCCCGGCGGCTATCTCTACGTCGCCGTAGGAGACGGCGGGAGCGGGAACGACCAGGGCAACGGCCACGTCGATGACTGGTACGACGCCGTCGCGGGCGGCAACGGGCAGGACGTGACCGAGAACCTCCTCGGGAGCGTGCTGCGGATCGACGTCGACGACACCGAGAGCGGGGAGAACTACGCCGTTCCCGAGGACAATCCGCTGGTCGGCCGCGACGGCCTCGACGAACAGTACGCCTGGGGGTTTCGCAACCCCTGGCGGTTCTCGTTCGGTCCCGACGGCCGACTGTTCGTCGCCGACGTGGGCCAGCGCGAGTGGGAGGAGGTCAACGTCGTCGAGCGCGGCGGCAACTACGGCTGGAACGTCCGCGAGGGGACCCACTGTTTCGGCGCCGATGACTGTCCGAGCGAGGCGCCGGGCGGGAACCCCCTCCGGGGCCCCGTCATCGAATACCCCCACGGCGGCCGGCCGGTCAGCGGCATCGCCGTCATCGGCGGCTATCTCTACGACGGCGAGGCGATCCCGGACCTCCGCGGCCGCTACGTCTTCGCGGACTGGCGCGCGCAGGGCCGGCTGTTCGTCGCCGCCGAGGATGGCGACGAACTGTGGCCGACGGCGACGCTCGCGGTCGACGCCGACAAACAGTTCGGCCCGAACGTCCTCTCGTTCGGGCGGACGACCGACGGCGAGTTGCTGGTCTGTACCACCGCCGAGGGCGGCCTGCGAGGATCGACGGGATCGCTGTTCAGGCTGCGAGGGTCGGAACCGTCATCGGACGGGGGGTAACATTCACATACGCGCCACCCGTTTTGCCACCTGCATGGCACGTCAGAGTGAGCCGACCGGTGGAGATGTGGATATCGAGGGGCTGGAGGACTACTTCACCGAGGCAGACGTTTCGTTTGCGATTCTGTTCGGCTCACACGCACGGGGGACAGCCGATGGCTCCTCGGACGTTGATATCGCAGTTCGCTTTCCCGAACACGTGGACGAGCGTGACCGATTCCGTCTCCGGAACCGGATCGATGCAGAGGTCCAGGGGTACGCCGCCGGGTTCGTCGACGTGAGCGATATCGAATCTCTCCCCCTTCTCGTTGCCCGTGCCGCGCTTCGGGAGGGGAGACTCCTCGCGGGCGACGAAAAGATGGTGGATGCGTATCGGGACAGCGTCGAAACGGAGTGCGAGGAAACAGCGGACGAGCGAGAACGCGAACGGCGGGAATTCATCGATCGGCTCGCCCGCGGAGACGTGTAGATGGTCGACGAGGACATCGTCATCGACAAACTCCGACATAGCAACGAGTACACGAACGACCTGAAACAGTTCCGGGGGATGACGAAAGAGACCTACACCTCCGAGATGGTCACGCAACGAGCCGTCGAACGGACGTTTATGGATCTGATTCAATCGTGTATCGGCCTCGCTCAGCATATTCGCTCTGAAGAAAATCTCGGGCCGAGCAGTACATCGAGAGAGGAGATCGAAGCGCTCGGCGATGCGAACGTTATTTCTCGGCAAACACAGGCCAGGATGGAAGAAGCCGTCGGGTTCCGAAACGTCCTCGCACACCGCTATGGCGACGTCAACCACGACGTCGTTTACGCCGTTTTGCACGAGGACTTGCAGTGGTTCGAGAAATTTCAGCAAGAGATCGCCCAGTGGTATCAGCAACGGAATCGAGAGCGATAGTCCACCTCGGTGAGAGCGGGTTGGCTGAAGCCGTACCGTCGGGAAAAACGGACGAGACGTTTTCCAGCGGCAGTTCTCAGTCGGCGGTCACCGGCTGGGAGTGGTCGATATCGGTGCCGAGCACGTCGAGGAACGCGGCGAGCCACTCGGGGTGGTCGGGCCAGGCCTGGGCAGTCACGAGGTTGCCGTCGGTCGCGACGCCCTCAGCCCAGGTGCCGCCGGCCGCGCGCACGTCGGCTTCGAGCGCCGGATAGGCGGTGCAGGTCCGCCCCTCGACGACCTCGGCGGCGACGAGGATCTGCATCGCGTGGCAGATGGCCGCCACCGGTTTGTCCTCCGCGAAGAAGTGCTGGACGGTGTCGACGACGACGTCGAAGTTGCGGATGTACTCCGGTGCGCGACCGCCGGGGAGAACGAGCGCGTCGAAGTCCGCGGGGTCGACGTCGTCCAACGTCCCCGTCAGTTCGAAGTCGTGGCCGCGCGACTCCATGTAGGTCTGGTCGCCGCGGAAGTCGTGGACGGCTGTCTTGACCGTGTCGCCGGCCTCTTTGTCGGGACAGACGGCGGTCACGTCGTGGCCGACCATCTGGAGGGCCTGGAACGGCACCATCACTTCGAGGTCTTCTCCGAAATCACCGGTTACGAGCAGGATGTTCTTGCCAGTCATGGGTATCGTACTCCCTCGTTGGGACAGTTCACTATTGGTTACACGTCGGCATAAATCTAGCCCGGACGATCGTCCGGATGTACCGTCCCGTTCGCGGTGACCGGTCAGAACAGCGCGTCGGGCAGGTCCGCCAGCGAATCGAGCACGTAGTCCGGGTTGACGTCACTCGCGGCCACGTCCGCGTCGTCGGAGACACCGCTACGGACGAGAACGGTCGTCATGCCGTTGCGCTCGCCCATCGCGAGGTCGGTGTCGAGGCGGTCGCCGACGACGACGCAGTCTTCGGCCGGAACGCCCAGCCGAGAGAGCGCCGCCTGGGCAGTCTCGTCGGCGGGTTTCCCCAGCACTCTGTCGGGCTCGCGGCCCACCGTTCCGGCGATGGCCGCCGTGATTGCGCCGGACCCCGGCATCACCCCGTCCTCGGTCGGGACCGTCCGGTCGGGGTCGGTCCCGAGGAACGTCGTCTCCGCGTCGATGGCCGCGAGCGCGTCGTGCATCGTCCCGTAGTCGAAGCGGTCGTCCCAGGAGGCCACGAAGACTGACGCGTCGCGAGGGTCGTCGACCAGCGTCTGCCCGCTGGCGACGAGGTAGTCGGCCAGCGAGTCCGACCCGACGAGATACGTCGGCGCGTCGGGCTGGTGTTCGCGGAGGAAGTCTCGCGTCACCGTCGACGCGGGGAGGACCAGCCGCTCGTCGACTGCGATGCCGAACCCAGCGAGTCGCCCGACGTACTCGGCGGGCGTCTTCGTCGGGTTGTTCGAGCAAAAGAGCACGCCGACGCCCCGGTCGCGGAGAGCCTCGATCGCTTCGGGCGCCCCGGGTATCGCCGAGTCGCCGCGATACACGCAGCCGTCGAGGTCGACGATGGCGCCACGGATCACCGTCGATCACCGCCGCGGTCGCGGCCCTGCGTGAGCCTGTCGGCAGTCATCGTCCGGACGTTCGAGCGTATCGGCAAGTGTCCACCGGTCGGGCGGCCGCGTCGCTGGGACAACGGGAGTCAACGGCCCTTCGCGGCCCAGCGCGGTCCGGCGCGACGTGCGAGCACAACTCCGACGATCGCGCCGAGGACGGCCACCGCGAGAGCGGTGCGCGTCGACGCAGTCGGGGCCTCCGTGTGGGTGAGCGCGGCGACGACCAGCGGGAGCGAGACGAGCGCCAGCGCGGCGCCGAAGGCGGCGAACAGCGGTGTGTCGAACAGCAACTCGTTGGGCGCCAGCCCGGTGACGTAAGCGGTCACGCCGAAGACGTAGACGGCGACCAGCGGGAAGACGACGGCGCCGATCGCCACCTCCGAGAGCGGGATCCACAGCAGCGACAGCGCGAGGTAGGCGTAACCGGCGGGGACCGAGAGGACGAGAAAGGCCCGGCGCTTGCCCGCGAAGACGGCGTCCATCGAGAGCGGGTAGCGCAGGTACTCCCGGCGGTCGTCGAACTGCGTCACCCAGCTGTAGGTCGTGAACGCGCCGAGGCCGAGCAGCGTCCCGAAGGCGATGCCCGGCGAGGGGTCGAGCGCGGTCGCGCGGCCGACCTCCCGAACCAGAAGCGCCGTCACGCCGAACAGGACGCCCATCGAGAAGAGGACCTTCCAGACCGACCCCGAGGAGCGGGCGACTTCCAGCGTCGAGCGCGTCGCGACCCCGGTATCGTCCGAGAGGAGCGTCCGGACGCGGGAGTAGCGGTCCGGCGACGAGCGCGCGGCGCCGCCGTCGGCCGGTCGGAACGTCAGCGGGCCGAGCACCGAGAGGACCACTACAGGGCCGAATCCGGCCGCGGCAGTCGCGAGCGAGGGCGACTCGTAGAACGCGAGCGGCGAGAGCGCGACCGGATCGACCCGCCCCGCCACCGTAGCCGTGGTGACGGCGACGACGCCCGCGAGGAGACCCAGGCGGGCGATTCGACTTCGAGTCGCGACGCCAGCGGCCGTCAGGCTCGCCCCCGCACCGTAGGCGAACGTCGCCGCAGTGGTCAGATACAGCAGCCCCACGTCACCGACCGGAACCCCGGCGGTGACGGCGAAGACGGCGTACCCCGCGGCGAGCGGGCCGAGAAAGAGCACGGAGTAGTAGATCAGGTCCTTGAGGAGAAAGACCGCCAGCAGACGCCGCCAGGTGACCGGGAGCGTCCGCGCCGAGAAGACGAGCAGCGTCACGTCCCCCAGCACGTCCCGGAGCGCGTCGCGCCCGACAAGGCCGATGCTCCCGACCTGAAGCCCGAAGAAAAAGACCAGTCCGTGGAGCCCCGCCGCGACGGCACCGACACCGACGTCCGTCAGGGTGAGCAGCCAGAAGCCAACTCCGGAGAGAGCGGCGACCAACAGTGGAAAAGCCGCGAAGCGGTCGCCGAACAGCTCCGAATGCAGACGATACTCCTCGCGGATCATCCGCCCGAGCAGGCTCCCCGCGCTGACCCCGCTCATGCGTCGCGCTCGGTCGGTTCGGCGGCGAGTTCGGTCTGTTGCTGTCTCCGTTCGCCGTCCGCGTCGGCCACCTCCTCGCGAAAGTAGTCGAGCAAGCGCTCGTCGGGGCCGAGTTCCCGCGGGTCGCGCTCGGCGACGAGGCGGCCGTCGCGGAGGATGGCGACGCCGGTACAGAGCTGCTCGGCCACTTCGAGGAAGTGCGTCGAGAGAAAGAGCGTGTTCCCGCGGTCGCAGTACTCCCGGAGGTGGTCTTTGACCTCCGCTTGCATGATGGGGTCGAGGTTCACCAGCGGTTCGTCGATGAACACCAGGTCGGGCTCGTGGACGAACGTCTGGGCGAGCATCACGCGCTGGCGCTCGCCCTCCGAGAGGTCAGTCGAGAGGGTGTCGAGCGTGTCGCGAAAGCCCAGTCGGTCGGCCCAGGTGTCGATGCGGTCGTCGACGTCCGGCAGGTCGCGCACGTCGCCGACGAACTGGAGGTACTCCCGCGGCGTGAGGAAACTCGGCGGGTCCTCGCGCTCGGGGAGGATGCCGACCGACTCGCGCACCGCGAGCGGGTCGCCGACGGGGTCCTCGCCGAGCACGCGCGCCGACCCGCTCGTCGGCTCGCGCTGCCCGGTGAGGATCTCGATGGTCGTCGTCTTGCCGGAGCCGTTCGGGCCCAGGAGCCCGAACAGTTCGCCCTCGGGGACCGACAGCGAGAGGTCCGCCAGGGCCGTGGCGTCACCGTACGACTTCGTCAGGTCCGTCGTCTCGATAGCTGGCATACTGGTCCCGGCGACGGCCGACCCGAGGGGCCCGCGGGCACTCCGACCGGTCCCGCGGTCCGCTGCCGTCGGCGTCGTCGCCCGTTACTGGGTGTGTCTGCCGGCGGATATTAGTCGTTTGGGCGGCCCCGTCGTGCTCAGTGGTGGACGCGGTCCCGAGACGGGGACTGACTCGCGACGGTGTGGCGCGGAGTCACTCGTCGGACCGGTAGAGGTCGGTGTCGGGGTAGAAATCCACCCACGCGAACCAGAACAGTTCGGTGCGGTCGTTGGCGCGGACGAGCGTCGTTCCCTCGTATGGGCCGTCGACGGCCCGGCCCGAGACTTTCTCCCAGCGGGAGCCGCCGGCCCGGACGTGGCGCGGGCCGTCGTTCTCGAAGATGAGCCGTTCGTCGTCGACCGTTCGCTCGTAGGCCGACAGCGACCCGTCGCCGGTGGTCGTCACGACCACGGGGAGTCCACCGACGGCGTCGTTGACGGTCGCGTCGTCACCGATCTCTGACAGGGGATAGGCCTTCGACCGACCGTCGTGGCGCACGCCGATGACCATCGCCTTCGGGTGGAGCCGGCGGTCGTAGTAGTCGTTGTAGCCGATCCCGATGGTGTCGTTCTCGTCGTAGCCGACGTACGGGTTCCGGGCGTAGTCCCGGACGCCGAGGCCCTGGATCGTCCCCGAGTCGGGCGGCGGGAGCAGGACTTCGGTGTCGGGGTGGCTCTCCCGCCAGGCGTCCCAGGTCGTCAGCGACGATGGGACGAAAGAGAGCGTCGTTCCCGTCTTCGGGCCGCGTATCGCGGTGCCCAGCAGCTGACTCCAGAGGCTCTCAGTCCGCTCGTCGTACATCACCAGATCGGAGTTCCACAGCAGTCCCGAGACGCCGAATCTGGTCACCTCGCCGTCGACGAGTCGCTCGGCGGTGACGCCGCTCCCACACAGCGGACAGTACGTCACCAGCAGCGGCCCGGCGAAGTCGTCGTTGACGACCTCGTGCCAGTTGAGGACCCGGAGCGGGTACGCGCGCGCCTCCCCGTCGCGTTCGACGCCGATGACGCGGTCCTCGGCCGACAGGCTGAGGTCCCGGCCTCCCCCGGTCACGTCAGACCAGTCGGACGCGAACGCCGGATCGACGATGGCCGGAATGCGGTCTTTCGGTGCCCCGCGGTTCAGTTCGTCGCGCGGAATCGGGAGTTCGAACTCCGATGGGACAGTCGCCGTCCCGACCGGCGTTGCACCGTCTCGCGGTGTCCCGGTCGCCGTCTCGCTCTCGGTCCCGTCGGCCGTCTCACCCTCGGCCGATCCGTCGCTACTGCGACCCGAACAACCGGCGAGTGATGCCCCGGCCGCGAGCATCGCGAGGTATCGGCGTCGGTTCATCGACCGCCAGTAGGGGGAGACCGGCCATAGGCAGTCGGGGGTTGTGTGAGAGCGACTCACACCCGCAACGCGTATACGTCGGTCCCCGCCCCAGGAAGAGTATGCAGCGACCGACGAGGCGGGCGTTTCTCGCGGGAGTGGGAGCGAGCGTGAGCCTCGCGGGCTGTGTGAACCCCCTAAGTGGCGGTTCGAGCGCGCCGTCAGGGATGACGCTGGAGACGCTCGCCGTGGGCGGGTCCCCCGGCGGTGAGCTTGCGGTCGCGCCGAGTGGCGAAGCGGTCTTGCTCGATTTCTTCGCCACCTGGTGTGGCCCCTGTAAACCGCAGATGGGTCACCTCGGAACCGTCCGCGAGGAGTTCCCCGACCTCCACATGCTCTCTATCACGTGGGAGTCAGACGCGAGCGCCGTGCGGTCGTTCTGGCGGCGCCACGACGGAACCTGGCCGGTCGCGATGGACAGTCAGGCGAAGACGAGCCAGGAGTTCGGCGTCTCGGGCGTCCCGACGCTGATCGTGTTCGATCCCGACGGGCGAGAAGTCTGGCGACACACCGGCCTGGCCGCGACCGACAGCATCCGCGACCGGGTCGAACGGGCGACCCCCTGACCGTGATCGAACTCGGGTCGGTCCGACTGGGATTCGCGTTCGGACTGGGCACGGCGACCTTCTTCGCGCCCTGTGCGTTCCCGCTGTTGCCCGGCTACGTCGCCTTCTTCCTCGGTCGAGAGGCCGACGCGACGCCCCCTGTCTCGGTCAGGCTCCGCCGGGCCGTCGCCGTCGGCGCGCTGACGAGTCTCGGATTCTTCCTGGTCTACGGCGTCCTCACGGGCGTCGCGGTCGGCGTCGGGACGCGTGTCCTCGGCAACGTGACCGTCCTCGAACTCGTCGCGGGAGTGGTCATGGTCGCGCTCGGGACGGCGATGGCGACGGGCGTCTACGCGCCGGGGACGCTACACGTCAGGCTCCCGGAGCGACGGCGGACGCCCGCGGGCTTTTTCGCTTTCGGTGTCGTTTATGCCGCCGCTGCGGCGGGGTGTACGGCACCGCTTTTCATCGCCGTCGTCACGACGGCGCTGGCCGCCGGGCCCGTCGCCGGCGTCGCGACGCTGGCCGCCTACGCCGGCGGGATGAGCGCCCTGATGGTCGCGGTCACGCTCCTCTCGGCGCTGGGACGCGACGCCGTCCTCGGTCGGATCCCACGCCTCGCCGGCCGGACGAGTCGCGTCGCCGGCGTCGTCGTCGTCCTCGCGGGACTGCTCCAGATATACTTTTTCGTCTTCCGCTTCGACGGCCTGCGCTATCTGGGTCTCTGAGAACGAGCGCGGCGCGACCGCTGTGGACCGTCAGTCCGCGGGAGACTCGCCGGTGTCGACCGCCGACCCGTCGCCGTCGCGAGTTCGCCGGCGTCGGCGAAGCGAGTCGTACAGCCCGTCGGCGACGCGCTCGCGGAGTTGTTCGACGGTCCGGGCGTCGATGTCGACGGCCTGCGGGTCGCCGCTGGCGAAGGAGTAGGCGCCGGCGGTGTCGACGGTGACAGTTCCGAGGTCACGGCGGCGCTGAAAGATCGTCTCGGAACTGAAAACGGTCTGGACGCGGTGGAGCGGGACGATCTTCGTCTGGCGCACCCAGAAGCCGTTGCGCGTGACTACGTAGTCGTCGTCGATAGCCCAGCCGAGGTGTTTCCACTTCAGGTGGGCGGCGAGCGGGACGAGCACCAGTCCGACCAGCGGAATGTACCAGAACAGCTCGAAGTCCGTGAACTGGCCGCCCGCGTAGAGCAGCCCCGCGAGGACGACGAGCGCGATCGTGTAGCGGGCGGCGTACCGCACACGCGCCCGCGTCGGCGGCCGCTCGAACGAGTCGAGGTCGGCGGGTTCGAGCGAGGCGGTGAGTTCGAGCACGCGGTCGCGGTCGGCCAGCGGAATGGCCGACTGTGAGTTCGTCGACCCCTGTGACCCGGCGGCCGACCCCGCCGTCTCGATGTACAGCGAGGCGTACCCCCACGCCCGTGCGAGGACGTTCTCCTTGACCGTCAGCGTCTGCACTTTCTCCAGCGGGATGGTGCCGCTGAACCGCTGGAGGAGGCCGCGCTCGTAGCGGAGTTCGTCCGCGCCGCGATCCAGCGTGAAGCCGTAGTACCGCGCGGCGTTGAGCGCACCCGAGACGAGCGCGAGCGCGAGGATGGTTCCGAGCCCGGCGATCGGTCCGAACACCGCTCGCGCGAGGTCCTCGGCGCCGAAGACGAACCCGGTGTCGGCCGACGGAACCAGCGACGGCGCGAACACCGAGACGCCGAGGAAGAGAAACGAGGCCAGGCGCAGGTCCATCGACACCAGCGCGAGCACGCCGAGTTCCCGCTCGGTGATCGAGAAGACGGTGTCGAAGCGCTCCTCGTCGGTCGTGACCCCTTCGCCGTCGCCGCCCGCGCCGGCTTTCGCGGCCCGGCTCAGCCGGCTGATCTCCGACTGGAGACGGGTCGCCTCCTCTTCGCTCACGTAGCGCAGTTGCGCCTCGATTCCGCCGCCGCCCGCGGTTTCGAGGCCCACTTCCGCGACGCCGAGCGCGCGCTGGACGACGTTCTGGCTGATGTCGACGTTCTGGATCCGGCGAAGCGGGATCTCCCGTTCGCGCCGCGAGAGCACGCCCGAGCGGATGTCGAACGTGTCTGTGGTGAGTTCGTACTCGAAGCGGCGGTAGTAGGCGACGAAGTACGCCACGAGCGCGACGACGCCGCCGACGAGCGCGACGGCCGTCCCGACGGCCACCAGCGTCCGACCGGAGTTGAGCAGGTTCGAGATGCCGCCACCGCCGACGATGAGCAGGCCGAAGACGATACCGATGCTCTGCTGGAGCATGCGGTACGGAACCGATAGCCAGTCCAGTTTCCGCGGGCCGTCGAGGCTCGTCTCGGCAGGGGCACCCGAGACGTTCTCGGCGGGGGCACCCGAGACGTTCTCGGCGGGGGCACCCGAGACGGTTTCGGCTGACTCGTCCAAGTCGGTCGGCGTCTCGGTTTCGGAGTCGCCACCGGTCACAGCGTCGGTCGACTCGTCGGTCATACGGCGTCTTCGTCCTCGGATTCGATCGCCAGTCGCTTCAGGCGCGACTGGAGTTTCTCGGCGCTCTCGGGCGTGAGTCCGGGGATCGTCACGTCAGCGCCCCGCGAGCCCGCGGTGTAGACGACGAGCGAGGCGAGACCGAGCGCCCGCTCGAAGGCGCTCCGGCGCGTGTCGATGTGCTGGACCCGGACGTACGGCACGATGGTCTGGACGATGGTGAACACGCCGCGGGTGAGATACAGCGAGTCCTCGCGGACGACGTAGCGCCAGGAGCGATACAGCAAGAGCGACCGGACGACTCCGTAGCCCAGCACGAGCGCGAACACGGCCGTGCCGACGCCGGCCGCGGTCGCGGTGTCGGTCACGACGTCGAACCGGAAGGCGAGAAAACCGGCGAGGCCGCCCAGGAAGAGGGCCGGGACGAGCCGGCGAGCGATCCACAGGATCCGAACCCGCGTGTCGAGTCGCCGCTCCTCGTCGAGGACCTCCTCGATGTCGGGGTCGCCGACCGCCGCGACGACCGACTGGTCGCCGCCAGCGGCTGCGTCGCCGGCAGCGGACGCGTCCGGATTGTCCGACCTGCCGGTGCCGTCCGTGTCGCTCTCCGATGTGGACTGGAGGGGCTCCCCCTCGCTGGCGTCGACGTCGGCCTCCGTGGCTGCGGCCGGCCCGGCGGATCGGTCCGGCGGCGCGTCGACCGACTCGTCGCCGTCGTCGGGGTCTGGCATCGACCGTTTCGTGGGACGGACGGGATTTAGTCCCACCGGCGCGCGGTCAGCCGTCGCAGCGGTGACAACTGACGCCGCAGCGACGGCCGGCGAATCAGTGTCAGTCGTGACCCGAGACGCGGACCGGTTCGTACGGTTCTTCGAGGTACTCGACGTCCGAACTCGACAGCGATATCTCCAGCGCCTCGACGGCGTCTTCGAGGTGTTCGACGCTCGTCGTCCCGACGATGGGCGCGTCGACCCACTCCTTGTCGAGCACCCACGCCAGCGCGATCTGGGCCATCGTCGCGTCGTACTCGGCGGCCAGTTCCTCGACGCGCTCGTTGACCTTGCGACCGCCGCCCTCGAAGTAGGGGTGGCCGCGGGCGTGGTCGTCCGTCTCGCCGCGCGCCGTCGCCTCGGACTCCTCGTGGGGGCGGGTGAGATAGCCACGGGCGAGCGGGCTCCACGGGATGACGCCGACGCCCTCCTTCTGGCAGTAGGGGAGCATCTCGCGTTCCTCCTCGCGATAGAGGAGGTTGTAGTGGTTCTGCATCGTCGCGAACCGCTCCAGGTCGAGGCGGTCGCTGGCGTGCAGGGACTCGGCGAACTGGTGGGTCCACATCGAGGAGCCCCCGATATAGCGGGTTTTCCCGCGACGGACCGCGTCGTCGAGCGCCCGGAGCGTCTCCTCGATAGGCGTCTCGTAATCCCAGCGGTGGATCTGGTAGAGGTCGATGGTGTCCATCCCCAGCCTGTCGAGCGAGGCGTCGAGTTCCTGCTCGATGGCCTTGCGCGAGAGACCGCCCGAGTTGGGGTTGTCCTCGTCCATCTGGAAGTACGCCTTCGTCGCGACGACGCTCTCGTCGCGGTGACCCTCCAGCGCTTTGCCGAGAATGCGCTCGGACTCGCCCCGCGAGTACATGTTCGCGGTGTCGAAGAAGTTGATTCCGAGGTCGCGGGCGCGCTCGACCAGTTCGATGCCCTCGTCCTCGCCGAGGACCCACTCGCGCCAGTCGCTGGTTCCGAAGCTCATACAGCCGAGGCAGATGCGGCTGACCTCGACGCCGGTCGATCCGAGGGTGGTGTACTCCATACCTCCTATCCGGTTTCAGCCGTCTAATAGATTGGCCGCGGCCGGACAGCGGGTTCCGCCAGAGGCCAGCACTGCGGCGGCGTCAGGACAGGCTCTCGGCGTCGGTCCGCGAGACGACGACCCGGGCGAGGACGAACGCGATGGCGGCGACGGCCACGTAGCCCGCGACGTGGAGCATAGTACCGGTGGTCGCGCTGTCGACGGCGAGTTTCGCGACGGTCGTCGCCGGATGTTCGGGCAGCAGCGTGAGCGTCCCGAACCCGAACAGGACGACGACGGAGTACAGCAGTTGCGCCTGCCTGCGCCGCCCGGTCAGCACGCCGAGCAACAGGCCGACGACGACCACGATGGTCGCGAACGCCGTCACCATCGCCAGCAGCGGCACGACGTTCGCGACGGAGATGCCGTTGAAACCGAGCAACCCGATCCACAACAGCCCCTGCAGCGGGGCGATCAGGACCATCGCGAGCGCCTTCCCGTCGACGATGTCGACGAGCGACAGCGGCGCGACCCGCAGGAGTTCGAGCGTTCCCCGTTCCATCTCCTCGGTGAGCGCGTCGACCGCGACGGACCCGCTTATAAACGGCGGGAGAAAGAGGAGGAGCGGGACCAGCACGGTGTAGGTGAAGCCGAAGTACTGGCTGGCGTCGACGTCGTCGGGCACTGGCACGAGCGACCGCTCCAGGAACCCCGCGCGGTCGTCGCGCTCGTTGGCCTCGACTTTCTCGAGGAGCGTCCGCGCCTGGTCGACCAGCAGCGTCGTCTCGATGCTCTCGGTGGGCGCGACCACCTCGACGTTGATCCGCCCCCCGCCCTCGTCGGTTATCATCGCCGCGTGGACGTCGCCCTCCCGGTAGGCTTCCATGACGCTCTCCTCGTCGGCGTAGGTGAGCGTCCGCACCGACTCCATCTCGCGAGCGGCCTCGACGAGGGCGTCTGCGTCGTCGCCAGCGACGCCGATGACGATGTCGTCCGCCGAGACGGAACCCGGGTCGTACAGCGAGGTCAGCCCGACCACGAGAAACGAGGAGAACGCGGCGATGAAAAGCTGGATGAGCAGCGCGAGGACGATGGTCTTCTCGCGGCTCAGCGACGCCAGATCGCGGCGTGCGATGGTCGCCCGTGGGTCCGAGAGCCACTCACCCGACAAGGAAACTCACCACCGTGAGGTTGTAGGCGAAGTGGACCGCGATGGCGATCGATATCGCCCCCACGTAGGCGCTCTTGCTCCGGCGAGCACCAAGCGCCGAGATGGAGGCCGTGACGACGTGGAGCGCGAGCGGGGCGATCAGCAGTGCGACCGCCACGAGCGCCAGCGGCACGTCGGCGCCCAGCACAGCCAGGTCGTTCTGTTGCGCCTGGCCGATGTCGCGGCTGGTCAGGTCGCCCAGTCGGGCGATGAGCTGGAACTTCTCGGCGACGAAAAAGCCCAGGCCGCTGGCGACGCCGAGCGTGAGCGCGCGTCTCAGCCCGCGGTCGAAGCGCGCGTGGGCGTAGGAGGCGTAGATGTGCAGGCTCTTGGCGAGTTCCTCGACGATGGCGACGGCCGCGAGCACGAGGATGATGGAGATCTCCCCGAGCGCGAACAGCAGCGCGACCACGACGAGTTCGGCGACGACGACGAAGGGCAGGAGGACGGCGGTCATCACGCCGACGTGGCGCACCTTCGAGATGGGGCCCGCGAGCGAGTCCAGCACCTTCAGCGGGATCGGCCGCTGGGTGAACATGTCCTCCTCGCGGTAGAGACCGGCGCCGAGGCCGAAGCAGACGACGGCGGTCAGCGTCGGCGGGACCGTCGAGAAGGCGAACTGCCCCAGCGTGATCGCCTGGCCCTGCAGGTCCCGGACCACGAGCGTCAGCGGCGAGATGAGCGCGATGGGCGTCACCTCGGTGAAGATGGCCGGCACGAACGCGTAGGAGGTCAGGGAGACGGTTATCGTGACGGTGACGAAGGTGAGTTCCTTGAACGACCGCGCGAACATCGCGCCGAGGAAGGTCGCGGAGAGAAAGAGCAGCGCGAGCGGCACGATGGCGAGCACGGAGACGACCGACCCCTGGAGCGCGAGCGTGATCGCGGTCGCGACGCCGATTGCACCGGCGAAGTACGGCAGCGTCTTCCCGGCGATGATGTCGCCCCGCGAGACGGGCGCGACGAGCAGGAGCTCGCCGCGGCGGTTGATCCGCTCGCTGAGCACGGTCGACCCGTACGCCTGGATGATGAAGTTCAGCGGGAGGACGAATATAAAGGCGAGCACGAGCGAGCGGAAGGGGAACGGCGGCGAGATATCGCTTGGCGCGCCGCTCGCGCTCCCGCCCGTCAACCGGTCCGCGATGTTCGACCCGCCCACGTTCTCTCCGCCGGACCCGCTCGCCGTGTCCGTGTCGGCTGAATCGCCGCCGCTCTGGCCGTCCCCCGTAGTGCCGTCTCCACCGGTTCCATCGCCGCTCTGGCTCCCGTCTTCCGCGGTGCCGGACCCGTCGCCTGCGGTGCCGTCGCCACCGGATCCGTCGGTCCCGCTGCGGTCGCCCGCAGTGCCGTCGTCGCCCGTCCCGCTGCCGTCGTCGCCCGTCCCGTCGCCACCGTCGCCCGCACCGCCGTCAGCGTCGTCCGGATTCACGATGGCCAGTTGGGACGGCGGATCGACGCGCGTGACGTTGCGCGAGACGTACGTGAGGTTCACGAGCACCGGGAACGCGGCGGTCTGGTTGGTCTCCTCGCGCATCAGCCCGTCGTTGTACCGCTCGACCGTCGCGCGCAGTTCCGCCACCGCGGCGCGGCCTTTCGTCGTGTCAGCGTACTGCGCGACCCGCTCCCCTGAGATGATGATCTCCTGATTCTTGGCGTAGAGCGCGTCCAGATCCGGTTCCTGGGCCCGGAAGGTGTCGTCGGCCGTGACGGCGTCGTAGTAGGGGCTGTCCTCGGTGACGCCGACGCGATAGATGCCGTCGTCGAGCGCGATACCCTGGCTGAGGACGACCGGTGCGAGTGCGGCCATCCCGACGAGCGCGACGAGCGCGACGGCGATGGTCCGCCTGTCGACGCCGCCGGCGTTTTTCGTCACCTCCCAGCGGGCGATCCGGGCGACGTTCCGCGCGCGCTCCCGGAGCCACGAGAGCGCGCGCCGAGTTCTAGACGGGTCGGACCCGCTCGAGTCCGGCTCTCCGGCCCCGCTCACGGTTGCGCCCCCGCCGACTCCCGGGGCCGCTCGGCGCCGTCCTCTGCGACGTTGAGGAACACCTCCTCCAGACTCGACTCCTCCGTGCGGATGTCGACGACTTCACCGCCCGCCGACTGGGCCGCGTCGCGGGTCGCCTCGACGGCGTCCATGCTCTCGACGACGCGGTGGAAGCGCCCGTTCTCGCGGACGCTCCCGTCGACCTCGACGGTCGTGTAGACGTGGTAGTTCGTGTGTCCGTGCTCGGCCTGGAGCTGGTCGAGATCGCCTTTCGCGACGATCGCCCCCTCGTTCATGATGGCGACGCGGTCGCAGATGCTCTCGACGTGATAGAGGTTGTGCGCGCTGAAGACGATTGTCTTGCCCCGCTCGCCGAGTTCGCGCGTGAAGTCGATAATGTAGTTCGTCGTCAGCGGGTCGAGGCCGCTGCCCGGTTCGTCGTAGATCAGCACGTCGGGGTCGTTGATCAGCGAACGTGCGATGGCGACCTTGCGTTTCATCCCCTTCGACATGTCGCCGAGCGGGCGCTCGCGGTGTTCCAGGTCGAGGCGGTCGAGCGTGTCGTGGATGCGCTCGGCCGCCACGTCGCCGGGCACGTCGTAGAGGTCGGCGAAGAAATCGAGATACGAGAGTGGCGTCATCTCCTCGTACAGCGGCGATTCCTCGGGGAGGAAACCCAGACGCCGCCGCATCTCGGTCTCGCCGGCCTCGAAGCCGGCGACGCTGACCGACCCGCCGGTCGGTTCCACCAGGCCGGCGAGCATCTTCAGCGTCGTCGTCTTCCCCGCGCCGTTGGGGCCGATGATCCCGAACACTTCCCCCTCGTCGACCTCGAACGTCGATCCCTCGACGGCGACGAAGTCGCCGTATTCCTTCCGGAGGTCGCGGGCAGCGATCATTCGACCGACGCTTGCGGCGGGGGGATTGTATACCTTCGTCCCCCGTTATCGGATCTTGAGTCGGGGTGGCCCGTCGCCGACTCGTGGTGTCCACTGGTCTGGCCTCGGTCCCAGTCTGGCCCTGCGCCGGATCAGGCCTCTGGCCGCGGCATCGCCTCGAGTTCGCGAATCTCCGCCGTCTTCTCGACGCGCTCGTACTGGCGCTGCCAGGCGTCGGCCGGGAACAGCCCGTTGCGGTCGAACAGGTCGCGGGCCGCATCGGTGAGGCGGTAGAACTTGTAGGGGTACCCGCGCGTGCGCTCGCCCGCCGGGACCGTCAGCTCCGCGACGACGCCGGCCTCCGCGAGCACCTTCAGGTGATTGCGGATGGTGTCCGCTTCGAGACTGGAGTTCGTGTAGGCGAACTCGTCGACGCTCGGGGTGCCTTTCGGGTGCCCGACGACGTCGGCGACGATGTTCGCCCGCGTCGCGTCGGTGACGCGCTGGAGCGCCAGCCACGGGTCGAACGCCTCGGTCGCCCCCTCCTCACCGCCGTGTTCGTCCCTCTCAAAGCGCATACATTTCAGTACACGGCCTGATACAGTAAACACTACGAATTAAATTTTTATTGTCATTATCCGGTTCGTCGAGTTGACCTCCGAAGCCTCTCTCCGGCGAGTTATCGGCGAGGTCCCCTGAACTTCCAAGTCGCGACGGCCCTACTCGAGAGTATGGGACTCTTACCGCGGACCGAGCGCACGCCCGACGGCCGGCGAGTGGTGGTCGACCGCGTCGTCGACGCGGACCCCGAAAGCGTCTGGACACTTCTCGTCGACACCGAACACTGGCCCGACTGGGGTCCGAGCGTCTCGGCCGTGCGCTCCAGCGACCGCGTCATCGAGGCCGGAACGACCGGCGAGGTCCAGGTCGCCGGCGGCCCGTGGGTCCCCTTCGAGATCGAGACCTGCGCGGACCGCCGCTGGACCTGGCGCGTCGCGGAGATCCCGGCGACCGGTCACCGCGTCGAACGCGTCGACGACGGTCGATCCCGTGTCGTCTTCGAGATCCCGTTGCTGGCCGCCGGTTACGCCGTCGTCTGCGAGCGTGCGCTCGACCGGATCGCCGCGCTCGCCGAGACCGAACGGTGAGAAGTGGAGATGGGTGAGAAGTAGAGACGGATGAGAAGTGGGGATGAGCGGACAGGGCTACCGCTCGAAAGCGAGCGTGCCTGAGAAACCGCGAAACCGGGTCAGACCGAATTCTCGATGCGTACGTCGTCTATCTTGTGGATATCTTCGCCCATCCCTGTCCCGTCGCAGTCGTCTGTGGGGCAGCGATAGTGCCAGCCGTCCTCCGTGGCGGTTCGCTCTGCGAACCGCTCGCCGCACTCGTCGCAGAACAGCTGCCCCTCGGAACAGGTGTCCCGGTGGAGTTCGAGCTCGAGTTCCGTACTGAACGTACGTTTGCAATTGCGGCAAATGTGGGGCATAATCGGAGATATACCAGCGATCCTTATATCAACACCGGAACGTTCACGTCGCTCGATTTCGGGATCGAACAGGCGAAAACCGCAGGACGGCTGTCGGCTGTGTGCCGATCTCGAGAGGGTGTCACAGGGTACCGAACGGCACTTTGCTGGGTCTCCCGGTCGGGTCAGCTCAGCGCGTCTCGATGTCGTCTTCGTCTTTGATGATCCGCGTCTCGGCTTCGCCGCTGGACACCTCGTTCACCAGGTCGTAGAAGTCGTTTTGCATCCCGGCGGGGAACTCGATGACGCCGACCCACGAGCCGTCGGCCTGCCACTCCTCGCGTTCGAGGTCGCCGAACTCCCTGGCCTGGGCCTGCCCGCTGCCCGCGTAGTCGGGCGGCAACTGGACCGCGACTTTCACCGTGTCGAAGCGGATCGGGATCACGGGTCGGAGCGCGTCGAGCGCGTCGTCGACCTGCGACTCGACCGGTTCCATCGGGTCGATGCGGAAGTCCGTCTCCTCCAGCGCCGACTCGATGCGCTCGGGCGGATGGGGCGCGTCGTCCATCTGCGGGTTGACCGCGTTGCGAGTGATCCGGTTGACCAGGTCCTTGTGCTTGCGCTCTTGCATCTCCCGGCGCTGTTCGGCCGTGATCTGGATCTCCCCGCGTTTGATCACCTCGGGGATGATCTCCAGGGGGTCGGTCGTCTCGAAGACCTCCTCGAGGGAGTTCTCGGGCGGCCGGTCGCCCCGCGAGGCGTTCTCGAAGACGTCCTCGGCCGCGATGACGTCCTCGAGGTCACCCTCGAACTCGTCGCGCTTTATCGCGAGGGCCGCGTCTGGGTCGACGAGCACCTCGAAGCGCTGCCCGTGGGATTCGAGGCGTGCCGTCACTGCATCCTCCAGCGATATCATACCGACCCGTAGCGCCGGGGGGCAAAAAGGTGTTTCCCGCTCCCGTCCGGGAGCCGTGGCTCCCGAACCGAAACTGAGAGTCCGAGATGTCGATATCAGAGCGCCGACACCGCGGAAAACGGGGACGCGACCGCACGGACTGCCTGCGTTACTCTTCGGTCTCGTCGTCTTCGGCGTCCTCGGCGTCCTCGTCGTCGGTCTCGAGAATGTCGAGTTCCGAGAGGTGGGCTTCCTTCTCCGCGTCGGAGAGTTCGGTGAAGCGTTCGTCGTCGACGCTGATGGTGGCGACGCCGATACCCTCCGGGGAGAGCGCGTCGTCGTGGACGGAGGCGAGGGCCTCGAGCGCGAGCGCGACGCCGCCGTCGAGGTCCATCTCCTCGGTGTAGTGCTCTTCGAGGTACTCGCGGATATCGCCGCGGTCGGCGCCGACCGCCAGCGCCTTCCACTCGTAGGGGGTGCCCGAGGGGTCGGTCTCGTAGAGGCGGGGCTCGCCGTCGGCGATGCCGCCGATGATGAGCGCGACACCGAACGGGCGGGCGCCGCCGACCTGCGTGTACTGCTGGATGTGATCGGTGACGGCCTTGGTGAGCGTTTCGACGCCGATGGGCTCGCCGTAGCGGAGCTGGTTGACCTGCGCCTGGCGGCGGGCGAAGTCGATCAGCTGGCGGGCGTCGGCGACGTGGCCGGCGCTGGCGATGCCGATGTGGTCGTCGGCCTTGTGGATCTTCTCGACGCTGGAGCGCTCCATCAGCGGCGAGCGGATCCGTTTGTCGACGACGAGAACGACGCCGTCAGATGTTCGTACGCCGATGCTCGCGGTGCCGCGCTTGACGGCTTCGCGGGCGTACTCGACCTGGTAGAGCCGGCCGTCCGGCGAGAAGATCGTGATCCCTCGGTCGTACGCCTGTTGTTGCGATTGTCCCTGCATACTTATAGATCGAGTTCAGTCGCCCCGACGAACGCGTCGTCGTACCGCGCGTCGTCGACCTGCGCGACGACGGCGCCGTCACGCGTGACGGGCCGCCGCTCGGCGTTCTCGAAGACGACGTTTCTCTGGTCCGTTCGTTCCGGTCGGCGGCGTATATACTTTTCTTGTCGGAGTCCCGCCGACACCGCTCTCGCCCCGCAATCAGTTACCCGCCATCGGCCGAAACGGACCCGGCCGGTCTGGCCGCGTGGACCCGATCGGTCAGGTCGCGTCGAGTCCCAGGTGTGACTCGACGCACGCCCGAATTGTCCCGCCCGTTCCCCGCACGCGGAGGCCGATATCGTCGCCGTCCACGTCGTCGAGGCAAGCCAGCACCGCGCGGGCGCGGTCGACCTCACCGCGTCGTGCGCGAACGACCGCGTGGCCCCGCTCGCCGTCGTGGTCGAACCGGACCACCGAGAGGTCGACCGCCGCGCTCCCGGTGTCGCCGATCAGGTTCTGCGCGCCGAACCAGCACTCGCGCTGGAACGACCGCCGGTCGAGAGCCGACTCGGGTTCGGTCCGCAGTTCGACGGCGAGATACCGCCACCGCGGCTGCAGGTGTTTGGGCAGGTGTTTCATTCCCGGTCGACCTCGCCGTTCGCCTCGGGATCCACCGGCGGAATCGCGGTCACGTCGGCGGGTTTCGTCGGTTCAGCTACCAGTACTCCCGCCTGGTCGTGGACTAGTTCGACCGCCGTCAGCGCGAAACCGGCGTCGGTGAACGCGTCGGCGAGCACGCCGACCGTCGCGGGGTCGTCGACCTCGGGACCGTAAAACGGCGCCGCGGGCTCGGCCTCGCCGAACAGCATGATGTCACCGAGAACGACTCGATCCGGCCCGAGGTCCGCGATGACATCGATCGCCTCACGCTTGCTCTGGTCGTCGAGGTGGTGCATGGCGAAGTTCGAGGTCACCACGTCGACGCGCACGTCGTCGGGAACGTTCGGTGCTCTGAACCGCCCCTCGGCGAACTCGACGTTCGCCAGGCCGCGCTCGGCAGCCTTCTCGCGCGCCTTGTCGAGCATTCCCTCGCTGATGTCCCGGCCGAGCACCCGCTCGGCCTTCTCGGCCAGCGGGAGCGCGATGGCCCCCGTTCCCGTACCGAGGTCCAGCACTACGTCGTCCGATTCGGGCGCGGCGTGCTCGACCACCAGGGAGGCGCAGGCGCGGTACTCCTCGGGTTTCGAACCGTCGTACTCGTCGGCCTGCTCGTCGAACCGGGCGGCGTGCTCGTCAAGGCTGCGTTTCATGCCTACCGATCGGGCGCCGTCGACCAAGAATGACTCGGATAGACGACGCGGCTCCGCCTCTCGTCACGGGTCGTCGCCGGCCAACTCGTCACCGCTCGACTCGACCCACACTCCGGGTTCGACGAACGAGTCGTCCCGAATCCGGCGGTTGCGCCCGGCCAGTCGGCCCCACTCCGCGAGCCCCGACTCGATGGTCTCGGTGTCGAAGCCCACGACCTCGCCGAGCGCGACGAGTTCCCGCGGTGCGCGCAGGTGGAGACGGCTCCGCGGGTCGGCGCTGACCACGTACGGCGCGTCGTAGGTTTCGACGAGTTCGCGGAGCTTCCGGAGCCCCCGCAGGGCCTGCACCCGCTCGCCGCCGGTCGCTCTGAGCACGTCCCGCAGACAGAACTCCAGGCGGACGCCGTTCTCCGCAGCGGCCTTCGCGAGTACGTGATTCACGTCGCCGTCGCCGGCCATCGGGTGCGCCAGCACGTCCACCGCCGGCTGTTCGACGGCGAAGCGGTTCAGTTCCGGCGTGCCGCCGTGGACGACGACGATTTCCTTGGACTCGCGGTGATTGCCGACGAAGCCACTCGCCCGCGAGGGGTCCACGGCGCGCACCTCGACGCCCGAGACGACGTCGATGTCGTACCGGTCCGCGACGGATCCGAGGTCGGTCTCGGGGAGCGTGTCACCGTGGTTCCTGACCACAAGGCCGTCGAAGCCGTACTCGCTCGCCGTCTTCGCGACGCGGTCGAGCGTATCGGCACCGTCGGGCGACGCGTGGACGGCCTCGTAGCGCATCATGAACGGGACCGCTGGGTTACAGCGCCTCGAAGAGTTCGCGGGCGTTCTCGACGGCCGCCTCGCGGTTGGCCGGGTAGGCCTCGACCTTCGTCCGGAACGTGATACCGTCGCCGAGGGCTACGTCCCCGCGGAAGGCCGCCTGCTTGTCGAGCGTGAGAAAGAAGGCGCAGTTGTCGTCGACCCGGTCGTCGAGTTCGTCGACGACGGTGTCGATGTCGTCGGTCTCGCCCAGTACGTCGAGAACGTGTCGGACCTCGTCGGAGCGTTCGACGCGGGCCGAGAGCACGACGATCCGGTCGCCGTGGTGCCCCTCGGTGACCGAGCGGTCGATCTCGGCTTCCTCGGGCAGGAAGGTCCGCAGCGCCTGCTCGACGCGGCTCTCGTCCTCGGTGGCGTAACAGAACGCCCGGAGGTCGACGTAGTGCAGCGGGACCGACGACATCGCGGCGTTACTCCTCGGCGGCTTCGAGGTTGTCCTCGGGGACGCCGGCCACCTGCCCCTCCTCGAAGGAGACCACGTAGTTCTCGTCGCCGAACATCGTCTCGACGACCTGCGTGATCTCGCCGGTCTCGCCGTCGTGCTCGCTGTGCTCGTCGTGGAGGACGACCGTGTCGCCGTCTTCGAATGACATGGGCGGCGGTACTCGACGCCCGGACAAAAAGGGACTGATTCGGGCCGCTGGCGGCCCGCTCTCGTCGTCAAGCAGCCCCTCGCCGCTGTTACTCGGGTTCGCCGCCGTCGGTCGCCACGTTGCGGGCGCCCGCGTCCGGAGTGGCCCCGCCGTGGCTCGCGTGCGTGCTCGACTCGCGGACCTCGTCGAACAGCTGTCGGAACTGTGCGACCGTCCGGTCGTCGTGGGCGTCGGGGTCCATGTGGACGTGGACGTCGACGCCTACCGACCGGAACTGCCCGAACAGCGCGTGCAGGAATCGAAAGACACGCTCCGCGTCGCTGTACTGCAGGACCGTCGACAGCGAGTCCAGGCAGACGACCGCTCGCCCGTCGGGGTCGCGGCCGCGCGCCCACTCCGTCGCTGCTATCCCGACGCCGGTCAGGTCCGCCGGGTCGGGGACGGCTCGCACGGCCGCCGACTCGTGACTGCCGGTGCCGCCAGCGGCCGGGCCGACGGCGACGACCGCGGCCGAATCGACGAGTTCACTCCGGGCCCGCAACGCGTCGAAGCGGTCCTCGACACGGCCGCGGTAGACCACCGCGAGCACGTCCGTCTCCCCGCTTCCGTCTGTCCTGTCGCCTCCGTCGAGGACGTCGTCGAAACAGGCCGGCGACCCGGCGGCGAACGCGTCTTCGAGAACGAGTGTCGACCGCTCGGACGACCGCTCAGACACGACGCTGCACCTCCACCGCGAACCGGCCCGCGTGAGCGCCAACTTCCATAGCTACCCGATCGGTGAATTTCGGTGATAAACACCCGTCAGACGACTGGCAGACGAGATTCGACGCATTGACGAGTCCGGCCCCGGCTAAGTCCAAGACTTATTTGAACGTGTCGCGAACCACGAGTAATGACCGCTCGAGTCGCCGAGTACTGCCGACCGCGCCCGAGACCAGTCCCGGTGAGCGACTGACAGCGCGGATGACGGCCGTCGACGACCTCTGGTATCTCGCGACGGAAGCCCGCCAGCAGGCCGAGCAGGTGTATCACCGCCTGGCCGACGACCACGAGGACTACCTCGAGTTCACCACGACCCGCGGCGTCTCGCGGTCGCGGTTTCGCACCGTCGCCTCGCGCATCGAACGCCAGGGGCTCCCCTACGGCGCCCACACGCTCGCATACCGTCCCTCTGGGGAGTTGCTCCTCGTGAAACAGGCCGCGATCGACACCTGGGTCCTCCCCGGCGGCGAGGTCGAACCCGACGAGCGACTGCTTGAGGGCGCCCGACGCGAACTCCACGAGGAGGCCGGCATCGACGTCGACTACGACGGCCTCGGGATCCTCGGTGAGGTTCGCTTTCGCAACGCGAGCCACGAGACCTGGGGCGTCCTCCCCGTCTTCCAGGGCGAGGCACGGGAGACGGACCCGACCGTCTCCGACCCCGACGGCGAGATAACCGAGGCGCGCTGGTTCTCGGAGTTGCCCGAGAACACCCGCGACCGGTCCCAGCTGCGCGGTTGGATGGACCGAACGTTCGAGTGAGCGCCACGACCGCCGTCGGCCGCAAACACTGTCGCCGCCAAAAGCTGTCGCCGGGCGACGCTCACTCCGGGCCGAACTGCTTCCCGTCGCGTGCGTCGGCTTCCAGTCGCCGGATCGTCGCGCGGGCGTTGCTCGCGTCGTAGCCGAACAGGACGGATTCGCCGTACTCGGCGGCGACTTCCGTCGCGTGGACGAGGTCGTCGATGTCCACGTCGACGGCGTAGAGTTCGATGCTGAAGGGCGCGTCGAGTTCGTCGACGAACCCCCGGGCGAGAATCTCCAGCCAGTAGGTCGTCGAGTAGGCCATATCGTAGAGGGGCACGACGAACTCGTCGACGTACTCGACGAGCGCGTCGACGTCGAGACCCGCGCGCTCGTAGACGTGGCCCGGATAGGGGTCGGGATAGAGCGTGAGATAGAGGTCGCCGGGCACACGCTCGCGCGCCTCGGCGACGAACTCGGTGATCACGTCGGCGCGCCAGGCGAACCAGTCGTCGAACTCGCTGTCGGCGAACGCCTGCTCACAGCGCTCGCAGTGACAGTACTCCTCGCGCGGGAACCCGACGTCGTCGAGGCGGACGTCCTCCCGGACTTCGGCGGCCTCGGCGATCATCTCCAGGAGTCCCTCGCGGTAGGCGTCGTCGTTCGGGCAGACGTACGCCCAGTCGAAGTAGGGTCGGTCGCGGGTCGCGCGTTCGCCCGCCTCGCTCACCGGAACCAGGTCCGGGTTCCCTTCGGCGGCCGCGTTGTCGCCGAAACACGACACCATGTTCACGCCCGAGGCGACTGGTTCGGACGCGCGGCCGGTGACGTCTTTGACCTCGTAGAACCCGACGTCGAACTCCGCCCACTCCAGTTCCGGTTCGTTTCGCGTGACGACGCCGTACATACCTGCCGCTACGGAGCGACGGCCTAAGAGGTTGGGAAACGCAGTTGTGTGCCTGTGCGACCGTTCCGGTCACTCGCCCGCGGAGAACTTGTACGCGAGAGCGACTGCGACCAGGGCGACCAGCAAGACCAGTGATTTCTTGGACATCGATCGATCGGTCGTACCAGCACGGTAAAAATTTTCTGGTGGTTACAGCAACCGGACCGCGTACGGGATGCCGGGACCGGTCACGGCGCCGGTATCCGCATCTGTGAGGCGGATCAGGACCGACACGAGATCCGCAATCAGCGCCGTGACACGCTTTCGAACCGGACCGACGTCAGACAAAGGTATGATATCAGACAGGCATTACGTGACGTCGATGTGGTCGGCGATCCGCTCGCGAACTATCGTATCGCAGTACTGGCATCTGATACCGTCTTCGAGGACGTCGAAGCGGGAAGCGACGGGTTCGTCCTCAGTGGTGATGCAGTGGCGGTTCGGACAGGAGAGCACGCCCTCGACGACGTCGGGGCGTTCGACGCGGTGTTTCTCGACGACGTCGAACTCGCGGACGATGTTAATGGTCGCGGCCGGCGCGATCAGCGAGAGGACGTCCACCTCGTCCTGGCTGAGTTCGCGGCCTTCGACTTTCACGATGTCCTTGGTTCCGAGGCGGTCGCTGGGGACGCGAATGCCGATGCTGACAGTCTCACCGCTGTCGGCGTCGATGCCGAGGATCGCGAGGACATTCTGTGCCTGGCCGGCGGCGATGTGGTCGACGACGGTGCCGTTGCGGATCTTGGAGACGCGGAGTTCGCGGTCGCTCATCTCTCAGCCTCCAGGAGCAGGTCGAGCAGGGCCATCCGGACGGGGACGCCGTTGTGGGCCTGCTGGAAGTAGTGGGCGTAGTCGGTGTCGTCGAGGTCGTGTGCGATCTCGTCGACCCGCGGGAGCGGATGCAGGACCGTCAGGTCGTCGCGGGCCGCTTCGAGCGTCTCGCTGTCGATCTGGTACTCGCCGGCGACTGCGAGGTACTCGCTCTCGTCGGGGAAGCGCTCGCGCTGGATACGGGTCACGTACAGCACGTCGAGTTCCGGGAGGACAGGTTCCAGCTCCGTGTGTTCCCGGATCGACGCGCCCTCCTCGTGGAGGTCGTAGCGGACGCTCCGCGGCAGTTGCAGGCTCTCCGGACTGATGAAATGTTGCCGGGCGTCGACGTTCGTCAGCGCGTGGGCCAGCGAGTGAACGGTGCGGCCGTACTTCAGGTCGCCCATGATCCCGACGGTCAGGTCGTCGAAACCGGCCGACTCCCGGATCGAGTACAGGTCGAGCAGCGTCTGCGTGGGGTGTTGGCCGGCGCCGTCCCCGCCGTTGATGAGCGGCACGTCGACGAACTCCGAGGCCATCTTCGCCGACCCCTCGCTGGGGTGGCGCAAGACCAGCGCGTCGGCGTACCCCTCGACCACCCTGACCGTATCCGCGAGGCTCTCACCCTTCTTCACGCTCGAGGATTCGACGGTTCCCATGTCCACCACGTCACCGCCCAGTCGCTTGATCGAGGCGGTGAAACTCATCTTCGTGCGCGTGCTCGGCTCGAAGAAGAGGAGTCCGAGCAGTGAGTTCTCGCGGCGGTCGGCGACGGCCTCCGGGTCGGCGGCCATCTCCGCCGCCCTGTCGAGGACTTCCTCGATGTCCGCCCGGGAGAGTTGTTTCGCACTGATAATGTGGTCGTGACGCATCGAATAGAGCCCCGCTCTCGACGCTCTTGAAACTCCCGACACCGAGCCGGCCGTCCCTGCGTCGGCCGTCTCCAGACCAGTTTCACAGCGTGGCGAACCTTCAAATAGGAGGCCGGGACCACCGCCGCCATGCTCGCGATAGCCGGCGGCAAAGGCGGCTGTGGCAAGACCACGACGGCGCTCGGTCTCGCCCGGGCCCTCGCGGAGCGGGGCGACCGTCCCGTCGTCGCCGACGCGGACTGTGACATGCCGAACCTGCACACCGTCGCGGAGACCGACCGGGGGCCGGGCCTGGACGCACTGGCCGGCGATTCACGGGTCGAACGGTGCATCCACCGGAGCGGGGCCGTCCGCGGCGTCGATATCGTCCCCGCCGGGACGGCCGCCCGGTCGGTCGACAGCGCAGCGCTCGACAGACTCGAGCGACTGCCGGAGACGGTCCTCCTCGACTGTCCGGCGGGAGCGACAGACGCGGTCGGTGTGGCGCTTCGCGCCGCGACCGGAGTGCTCCTCGTCTCGACCGCGCAGCGACAGAGCCTCACCGACGCGGCCAAGACCGCCCGCATGGCCGACGCCGTCGGAACCGACGTCGTCGGAGCGGTCGTCACTCGAGTCGACGACGACTCCCCGCCGGCGGCGACCGCCGGCGGGCCGCTCGCCGAGGAGTGTCGCGTGCTCGCGACAGTCCCCGAAATTCCGGGCGAACCGCTCCACAGCAGAGTCGGACGCGCGTCGTACGATCGGCTCGCTCGAACCCTCGAGAGGCGCAATATTTAATTCGGTCTGAACCCGACCTTACAGTAGCATGGTCAACCGGCTCAACACGGGTATCGATGTGCTCGACCGGAAGCTCGGCGGTGGGATTCCGGAAGGGAGCATCGTCGCGCTCTGCGCCCAGCCGGCCAGCCAGGCGGAGCTGTTCCTCTACGAACTCACCGCCACCCGCGGCACGCTCTACCTCTCGCTCGACAGGACGGCCCAGTCGGTCACCACGAGCATCGAGCAGACCCCGACCAACACCGGCGACCCCACCGTTCGACACATCTCCGGGGAGGCACCGCTCGACAACGCCGGCAAACTCGTCAGCGCGCTCCCCGAGGCGTCGAATCTCATCGTCGACCCGCTCGACGTCCTCGAGTCCCAGGAGCCGCCCTCCCGTTTCCGGTCGTTCATGAACGACCTCCAGAACCACATCGTCAACACCGGCAGCCTCGCCATCCTCCACTGCATGGACGGCCGCAGCGTCCCGCCGCTCCGGGACACCACCGAGCACTTCGCCGACGTCGTCTTCCAGTTGCGGACGACGACGACCAACGACGAAGTCGAGAACCGCCTCGCCATCCCCAAGTTCCGCGGCGGCCGGGCGCCCTCCGACATCATCAAACTCGACCTCGTCGAGGAGGTCAGCATCGACACGAGCCGCGACATTGCCTAACGCCACCACCTTTTTTCACGGGGGCGTCGCACTCGCCGTGGGCGAGCGCTCGACCCCCGCCAAAAAAGCTGGACCAAAAAAGGCCGCGAGTCGCGCCGCAGGCGCGCTCGCGGTGAACCGCGCCTGCGGCGCGGATGCTCCTGGCTCGCCTGTCTCTCCGCCGACCACCTTTTTGCTCGTCGGGTGTCCTCGCGGCGCAGAGCGCCGCTGCGGGCACCGCTCCTCGAAAAAGCTGGACGAAAAAGGCCGGGCGACTCACTCACGTCGTTCGTTCGCGTCCGGTGAACCGCGCCTGCGGCGCGGACATCTATGGCAGGCCTGCCTTTCCCCGAGTCGCGCGACCGGCGCGAGTGCGCCGGCACGCGCTCCCGGCCACCGCGACGCTCCGCACCGGATCCGCTCAGTCACCGCTCTGCGATGCCGCGCTACCGACGCGTTTATCCTGTCGCTTCTTGCAGGACAGATATGGACGCGACGATCCTGGGAAGCGGTGAGGTGAGCGGCGTGCCGCCGCTGTTCGCGGATCTCGGCGCCGCCGACGCCGACGCTCGGCGACGCCGACCGGGTCTGCTCGTCGAATCCGACGACGCGACCGTGCTGCTGGACGTCAGCCCGGACCTTCACGAGCAGGTCCACGAAGTCGAGGTCGACAGTCTCGACGCCGCCCTCCTGACGCACTTCCACCACGACCACGCGGGTGGCATCGACGACCTCGGCCTGGTCGCACCGCACCTCGATATCGACGTGTGGATGACCGAGACGGCGCTCGGTCACTGCCGCGAGGAGCGCAGGTATCTCCTCGACGACCTCGCTCCAGAGACGTTCGAGCACGGCGACCGGATCTCGGTCGGTGACCTCACGGTGATCCCGTTCCCGGTCGCACACTGCCGCCCGGAGTTCGATACGGTCGGCTTCGCGGTCGAATGCGACGGGACGAAGGTCGTCTACGCGCCGGATATCGAACGGTTCTGCCCCGACCGCCCAGCGGGTGACGCCTATCGCGACGCCGACCTGCTGTTCGTCGATGGCTCACCGGTGTTCCGCGACGAACTGTTCGCAGAGAGAGACTACCTCGGCATGCTCGCAGACGCGAACGCCGAGCGCACAGTGCTGGTCCACGTGAACGAGTTCCTCGACGGCTAGACCGACGAGATGGTGGCGACGGCGGGCGAACACGGCTTCGAGGTCGGCGCCGACTTCGAGACGTACTCGGTCTGAGCGCGAGTCGCGACACTCAGGCGGACGCTTCGGTGTCGCCGCCCCGCAACGGGGCGCGGATCGTCACGTCGAATTCGATCGTCTCGTACGGAACGAACGGTTGCTTCGACTGGCCCGCTTCGCGGTACCGGACGATACCGTACTCGGCCAGCACCTCGACGTCCCCGTGGACAGCAGAGTAACTCCGATCCAGCCGGTCGGCCAGATCCGTGATGCTCTCGGCCGGTTGCCCCATCAGCGAGCGCAGCAGTTCCAGCCGCCGGTCCGTGAGCAGCGTTCGGATCCCCTCGGCCGTCTCGAAGGAGACGACCGCGTCGTGTTGTTCACCCGCTTCGGCAGCACCTGCCGCTTCGACCGCCTCGTCGAACGCTTCATCGGCCGACGCGATAGTAATTCGCAGCGTGTCTGGGAAGTTCATGTCTTCCGGTGCCGGAGCGTCGGTGTCGTTATCGTCGGGCATTGATCTCGGTCACCTCGTGGCGGAATCGTTCGACGTATCGCTGGAGTCCCTCGAACGCGATGCCGGTCACCCCCGCGAGGGAGTGGCGATGATGCGGACCGACGTCGGAATCGTGGGCCTTGTCGTAGCGGAGGATCGTCTCACCGGCATCCGGGTCGTAGTACTGAAACCGGTAGTAGTACCCGCCCGGCGCCGAGGAACTCTCGACGGCGAACAGCTCGACACGTGTCCCCTCAGCGGTGTCGACCTCGAAGTTCCGGTCGAGCACGACGTCACCGTCAGCCATTCGATCCTCGTATTATCATCTATCACCCGATAGCATATAAGACCTGTGACGTTCGCGGGATCCTCAGCAAGAGCATCTGTCTCCCGTTGACGAAAGACACGAGAGTCCCGCGGCTGGGCGGCAGTGAACAGCGGAAAGAGAAGCGGAGTTACTCGTCGACGTCGAGCTCTTCGACTATCTCTTCGGCGTCGACGTCCTCATCTTCGAGGGCTTCTTCGAGGCCGCCACCGCCGCCGCCCATGCCACCCATCATGCCGCCGAGGCCGCCCATCATGCCGCCACCCTCGCCGAGCGTCTCCTGAACGATGATCCGGTCGACGCCCAGGTGCTGGACGAGCTGCTGTGCGATCTGCTGTTTCTGGAACATCCACTGCTGGTTCATCGAGAGCTGCGGCGTCGCCTCGATGTAGAGCGTGTCCTTCTCGACTTCGACCGTCTCGTACTCGGGCTCGGACTCCTCGTCCTCGCCGTCGTCCGCATCGGCCTCGTCGCCTTCAGCTTCGTCGTCCTCGTCGGGCTCGACGAGCTGCTCTTCCTCCTCGACGTCGGTCTCGAACCAGACATCCAGATCCATGTCGAGGAAGATGTCGATCAGACCCGACGCCTTCTCCTCTCGGTCGGTGACCTCGTCGAGGATCTCGTACTCGTACTCGATGTCCTCGCCGGCCAGCGGGTGGTTGAAATCAACGCGTGCGCGCCCCCCGATGATGGTCTCGATGTGGCCCTGCTCGCCGTCGATCTCGACGTGCGCGCCGGGGTAGCGGTCGTCCTCGGGGATCTTGTCCGAGGGGATCGTCCGGATCTCTTCGTCGTCGACCTCGCCGAACGCCTCCGTCGCGGGCACGGTGACGGTCCCGGTGTCGCCGACGTCCTTGCCGACCACGTCGTCCTCGACGGGGCCGAAGATGTGGCCTTCGCCGAGGATGATGGTGCGGGGCGCGAACTCCTGGTCCTCGCCGACGCCTTCCTCCTCGGCGACCTCGGGATCGGTCGTGTCGACGAGGTGGCCCTCCTCGACGGTGCGGGCGGTGTAGTCGATACGGATGAAGTCGCCGCGCTGAAGCCCCTCGGGCTCGGACTCGTCGTCCACGGTCTCAGCTTCGACTTCCTCATCGGCCTCGGGCGCCGCTTCGGCGGCCTCGTCGGCCGGGTCCTGCTCGGCCTCCTCGGCCTCGGACTCGTTGCTCATACCCGAAGGGACTGGCGTTGCACTCTTAAGGTCAACGTTTCGACCCGCTCCCCGGACCGGCGACCGAAATCGGAGCGACTAGCGCCGGACGGGTTCGCCCACGGCGAACACTAGGGGATTAAGACACCCCAGTTCCGGGTAGCTGGTATGGTGGATTTCGGGTACTTCGCGTCCCTGGAGGAGTTTTCGCCGGCAGCGTGCCTGGAACAGGTGTCTCTCGCCGAGGAGTCGGGGTTCGACAGCGTCTGGGTCAACGACCACTTTCACCCATGGTTCGACCGGCTGGCCGACGGCTCGGAAGCCCACGGCGGCAACTGCTGGTCGTGGATGCCCGCCGCGCTCGAACGGACCAACGACGTCCGGATCGGGACGGGCGTCACGGCCATCCTCAACCGGTATCACCCCGCGAACGTCGCCCACCAACTCGCGACGCTCACCGAACTGTACCCAGACCGCGTCTTCCTCGGGCTCGGCACCGGCGAGGCGCTCAACGAGAGTCCCTTCGGGAACGCCCTCCCCGACTACGGCGAGCGCGCGCGCCGGACCGCGGAATCGATCCGGATAATCCGGAAACTGTTCGAGGAGGAGTTCGTCGACTTCGACGGCCGCTACTGGGAACTCGACGGTGCGAACCTCTACACCGGCCCCGACGACTGTCCGCCGATCCACGTCGCCGGGAACGGAACCACCGGCGCGCGCATGGCCGGTGACCTCGGGAACGGCTTCGTCACCGTCTACGAGGACCCCGAGACCGTGCAGGAGGATCTGTTCCCCGCTGTCGAACGCGGCGTCGAGAAGTCCGACCACAACGAGCGCCCCGAGGACGTCCAGCGGACGGTCCACGTCCACGTCTCCTACGCGGACACCGAGGCCGAGGCGCTCGAACTGTGCAAGCCGTGGCGCTGTACGCTCCTGCCGGTGTTCTTCGAGGAGGACATCGCGGACCCGCGCTATCTGCAGGACCACGGCGACCGCGTCGGCGAGGAGTACCTCAAGGAGGCGTTCGTCATCACCGACGACGCGCAGGACCTGATCGACGTCGCCGAGACGTACGTCGACTGCGGCTTCGACGAGGTCGTCTTCCAGAGTTCCAGCCCCGACCAGGCGCAGTTCTGTGAGGTCGTCCGCGACGAGGTCATGCCCTCATTCGCCTGAACGGATTCGACCGGGCGTCTATCGGTCGCTCCGCTCGACGTCGTGGACGGTCAGTTCGTCGTCGACGACGAGCGTCAGGGTGTCGCCGTCGACCTCGTAGGTGACCACCGCACGGAACGCCTCGCGGCTATCGACCCACGCCGTCTCGGTGTCCCAGGCGACAAAGTCCCACAGCGACGCCTCGCGGACGTCGATCCCGTGGTCGAAGTAGAAACCACCGACCGCCGGGTGCGCGAGCAGCGCCAGCCCGAGGTCGCTCCCGACCTCCTCGCCACAGCGACCACAGACGTACTCGACGAACGGGAGGTCGCGCAACTGGTCGGGGACCTCAGCGTCGTCGGGTGCGCGGTCGTCGACGCCCCGCACCGTCGGTTCGACCGGTCCGTCGCAGTAGAGACAGAAGCCGTCGCCCACGGTCCCGATCACCGACCGGAAGTACCTGGTCGCGACCTCCGGGAGCGACGCTTCGTCGGCGGCCGCCAGCGCGCTCGGCGGGACCATCCCCTCTACCGACAGCTCGCAGCTGTCACACTGGATCGAGAGGACGTCGTCCTCGTACCGGAGCGTCCGGTCGTCGCCACAGGCAGGACACGGTTCCTCGATGTCGATGGGGTCGATCCGTCCGTTCATCGTGAACGACCCGCCCTCGACGGCGCCGACGACCTGCACCCCCGCCATCGTGAGTTCGTAGCCGTCGTCGGTCTTGCGGACGAACTCGTCGGTGAGCTTGTCGAGGTGGTAGTTGAACTGGCCGGAGTCGCGCACGCCGACCGCCTCGCGCAACTCCGAGAACGTCGCCACGTGGTCCTCGATATCCCAGAGCGCCTGGAGGATGGCGACGCGCGTCTCGTCGGCCAGCGCAGCGAACGCCTCGTCCGGTTCCGTCGTCTCGACGAACTCCGGGTCGGACATGCGAACCCGTCGGTCGGCCGGCGTCTTAGGAATACCGACGGTCAATGATCGATACAGTGGAACGAGGTAACACCTCAATCGAAGCCCTGTACGTTCTTGGGTGGGTTCGGTGTGCAAGATACAGAGCGTGTATTCACGCGGCATCCAAACCGACGTTCCTATGTGAAAACGACAATAGTGGGAAACCAGATTCAGCTTTGGCGAGATATGTGAACTTCGAAGCGAACACCGCCCGCGTTACTCTCGGTGAGTGAGATACTCCACCCGTGCGCCTCAACGATCTCCTTGACAATCGAGAGACCGAACCCCGTTCCATCAGTGTTCGTCGTGTAGCCGTGCTCGAACACCTCCTCACGATCTGACTCTGGGATACCGGCACCGTCGTCCGCAATAAAGAATCCTGAAACCAGCCCCGTCTCACCGGAGAGCGTCCCGACACGGATCGTGACTGGCGAGTCGTTGTGTTCGCTGGCGTTGCGAAAAAGGTTCTCGAAAACGTGTCGGAGGCGGTCACCATCCGCATTCACCTCCGCGCCGTCCGGAATATCCACGTCGAGATCGATATCGTCGCTACTGACGGCTGCCCAACTGTCGGCGACGATAGTCGCCAGTGAGACGGGTTTGGGGTCATCCACGCTTTCGCCCGCTCGTGACAGCGTCAGCAGATCTTCGATCATCGATTCCATCCGGTCGACGTTACGCAGAATGGGTTCGACGTGTTCGTCAGGTGCGCCTGGGCGAAGGAGTTCCATCCGGCCCTTGATTACATTCAGTGGGTTCCGCAGATCGTGACTCACGATGCTGGCAAACTGGTCGAGCTTCTCGTTCGATTGTTCGAGCGTTCGTTTCGTTTCTTCGAGTTCCTGCTCGTATTCCTTGAGATCAGTTACGTCCCGCGCGTAGCCAAGTACTGCATCCTCATCTGTACCACTAGTCTTGAACGGAATTCTTGTCGTTTTAAAGAACCGTTTCTCACCGTCGGAATCCAGCAGTTCCTCTTCGAAGGTCACGGCTTTGCCCGTTTCTATGACCTCTTTCTCCCGCTGTCGGTACTTGTCGAAGTTTTCGATATTCTCGACATCCGGTTCGATATCGAACTCGCGTTGTCCCTCAAGTTCCCCCGAAGTCATTCCATGTAACTCGGCATTTGCCTCGTTGGAGAGGAGTACCTCGTCGTCCAGATTTTTCACGAAGAGTGGATCCGGGACGAGATCGATGATCTGCCGAAGTTGTTCATGTGCCCGCTCGATTTCCTGCTCACGTTCTCTTAGTTTCCCTTCGCGCTGTTTCTGGGACGTGATCTCGTGAAGCAAGACAACACGTCCCCGGGTCGTCCGCTCGCCGACTGGCGTGATGGAGATTGAAAAGTGTCGTTGATGTCCCTCAACTGTGACCGATAGTTCGATGTCTGCGTTGTCGCTGTCGATGAACCGGCAGAGTACGTCGTCCGGAACCGGGGCGAAGAACTTCCGGGCGTCTGTCCCGACGTAGTCTCGCCCGCTATCGAACAGTTCACGAGCACGCCTGTTTGCGTCGACGACACGACCCTGTCCATCGAGTGTTACGACCGCTGCGTCCAGTTCGGCCATCGCAGTCCGTCGGGCCACGGGAACGATGTCCAAAAACTGCGTCCGAAAGAGTGCCACGGCCAGAAACGGGAGCGCCAGCAAGAATCCAAGGGAAGAGACGTTGTACGGCAAGTCAAATACCCCAAACGTCGAGACAACGCTCGCTACGAACAATGGGACGAACGTGAGGGACAGCCAAGTGAACTGTTTGCGCCGGATTCCTGTCGACCGAAATCGCCCCCACAGCAGCAACGCCTCGCCTGCAACCACCAGCAGATAGCTCGCGGCGACGTGAATCCACCACCACCTTAGGGTTGCCACAATCGCTTCGTCTTTGTTTCGAACCATTCCCTCGACGACCCCAGAGCCAGACTGGTACATGACGTTGTGGAGCGGATTCGTCCAAAGTAGTAGTTGCAAGAGCACAATCCCGGCACCGACCACAATTGCAGTGTGTCGGACGAGATTCGTTCGATTGGTGGCAAACAGCGCCAGAAACAGCCATCCCGCCGCAGCGAGTTCAGTCCCCAGCACGAGGAAGTGGTAGCCGAACGTAAGATACGTGTAGTTTGCGACGAAGTTCGACCACCCCAGACTGAACATCCACAGTGCAGTCCCGACGGTGAGCAGGACATACCCTTTGCTTCCGGGCGTGTCTGGGTTGTCGATTGCCGGCTTCAGAAGTGCCAAGGCCAGGATTCCCGCGACAATCTGAAGCCCACCGACGACCTGTGCATCTATGACCATCTGCTACTGGCCGAAATTGGCTGACCAATCTATAAGAAACCAACTGGTCGACTTGGTCTACTCAAACTGCGACATGAACACTTGCTGCTGGGTAGTTCTTAGATGCCAGAGATACGTCGAGTATGGAGCAGCGAGTGACTCGGTCATTACCGTGGCAGGCGCTTGTCGTGGCTGTTCGAAGTAGCCGTTGAGTCACTGATTGGTGTGAGATATGCGCGCTGTATCTTGCACGACTTCAAGAACACCTGCCGGATGTGTCATAAATAATAGCGGTGTCTCTGCACACCTACTGAGCAATTTCTGAACGAAGGGGACCGTCGAAACGCGTCGGCGTCAGGACTCGATCCGCGAGCGGAACTCGGGCATGCCGCCGACACCGAGATCCACTGCGAACAGCGCGCCGGCGCCCTCGCCTTCCTCCTCGCGCGTGCCCGCTTCGCCCTCGCCGGGGCCGAGCGCGGTCGTGACGAACGCGGTGTCGTAGTCCGCGTCGCCGAAGGTCACACAGGAGATTTTCTTCGCCGGGAACGTCACCCGCGCCACTTCCTCGCCGCTCGGGTCGTAACGCGCGACCCGCTCGCCGCCCCAGAAGGCCACCCAGACGTGCCCCTCGGCGTCGACCGTCATGCCGTCGGGGTTGCCCTCAACGGAATCCGTGTCGACGAACACCTCGCGGTCGGTGATCTCACCCGTCGACTGGTCGTAGTCGTAGCGGAAGATGTGGCCGCCGACCGTCTCCGTGAAGTAGAACTGGCTCCGGTCGGGCGCGAAGCCCATTCCGTTGGGGATGGCCATATCCGTCTCCAGCGTCGTCAGCGAGCCGTCGGTGTCGACGCGGTAGAGGTCGCCCGGATGCTCGACCGGGTCGGTCTGATGGATCGTCCCCGCGTACACCCGGCCGCGCGGGTCCGCGATGACGTCGTTGAACCGGAAATCGTCGTGACCGTCGATGGACTCGACCACGGGATCACGGAGCCCGCTCCCGGGACTCCACGGCTGGATCCGACCCTCGTCGCAAAACAGCAGGAGGTCACCGTCGTCCTGGGTCGTGAAGCCGCCGACCATGCCGTCGTCGTCGAGGACGCGCTCGTACTCCTCGCTCGCCAGGTCGTAGCGGAAGAGGTCGCCGTTCGGGATGTCGAGCCAGTAGACGGCGTGCTCGTCGGGGTGGTAGATCGGTCCTTCGCCGGTGTGATTGTGCGTGTCCGCGACGACTCGGGGGTCGCCGCCGGCGGTCGCGCCAGCGTCGCCAGTGGCGTTCGCGTCGTCGCCCATCTACCGGCCCTCCGCGGACTCGAGGAGGCCGCGCATGTAGCCGACCGCGAACAGGCGGCCCTTGGTGTGATAGCCGGGGTTGGAGTTGTCCTCGCCGGCCATCGTCGGGACGTGGTCGGGGCGCATCGGGCCCTCGAAGCCGACGTCGACGAACGCGTCCATCGCGGTTTGCATGTCCGTGGGACCGTCGTCGTGCCACGTCTCGACGAAGCGGTCGGCGTCGCCCTCGACGTCGCGGAAGTGCGCGAAGTTGATCCGGTCGCCGAAGTGCCGGATAGTCTCGGGCACGTCGACACCCATGGCGGCGAAGTTACCCTGGCAGAACGTGACCCCGTTGTACTCGCTGTCGTAGATGTCGAGGATCCGGTCGTAGTTCGCGACGCTGTTGGCGATGCGCGGGATACCCCGAACGGACTCGCGCGGCGGGTCGTCCGGGTGGAGCGCGAGCTTGACGCCGGCCTCCTCGGCGACCGGGCCGACCTCGCTCAGGAAGTACTCGATGGCCTCCCAGAGCTGGTCGCGAGTCACGTCCGCGCCGTCGACCTCCGGGCCACCCGAGTTCTTCTCGTTGTCGTAGCCCGTGACGTACGATCCGCCGCGGCTCTCGACGTGGGCCTCCGTTCGCGCCCAGCGAACGCCGGCCATCCAGTCGTAACAGACGACCGGAATCTCCAGTTCGCCACAGTCCAGCAGGAAGTTCTTGAACTCGGCGATGTCCTCGTCGCGGCCCTCCTTGCCGAGGCGGATCGCGTCGGTCAGGGGGACGCTCCCCTCGAGAACGGCAAACTCGAGGCCGGCGTTCTCGAGCCAATTTTTCGTCCCGAGCAGGTCGTCGTAGGACCAGTGTGTCTTGGCGTCGCCCACCTCCAGCGGGTGGATGACCGCCTTGCGCACCCCCATCTGCTTCGCCAGTTGCCAGCGCTCGTCGGGCTGGCGCGGCAACACGAGCGATAGTTCGACCATGTCACCGGTATGATTGGCTCACCTTTATCGTGTTTCCGGTTTCGGTATCGCGTTCCGCGAGGGCAAACGCTCCACGGTAGTCGGAACGGCACCGCGCGGTCGAGGCGAGGCGAGGCGAGGCGAGGCGAGGGGAGGTTGTCGCCGGCAGTTAGTTGAGTCTGCAGAAGTCGACGGTCAGCCAGACTTCGTTGGTGTCGGTGATGACGACGCCGACGCCGACGCGGTTGAACTCGGGCGTTCGCAGGCGGTCCTCGAAGATCGGGTTCTCGCGGATGTTCTCGAGGAGCGCGCGAGCGGCCGCCTGCTCGTCCTCGTTGAACTCGGTCCCGTCGGGCCCCTCGTAGTTCCGACCGATGTAGGTGGTCGCGCGGACCTCGAAGTCGTTGTCGGGTTCGACGATGTAGTTGCCGTCGCGGGTGAACTTGCAGGTCTGGAAGTTGTCGAACAGGCGGTAGCGCTGTTTGACCGAGAGGCCGTTGCTATGACTCGTGACCTTGCCCATCTCGGCCATCGCTTCACTGTGGTTGACCGACATCCGATTCAGGTCGGCGACGACGCTCCCGTTCGGCTGCCCGAACTGCCCGAGCCCCTGGTCGCTGCGCCAGTCGTTCAGGACGCGCCGGAACGCGAACTCGAGGGTGACCTCGTCGAACCGCCGCGTCTGGATCGGCGTCCGCGTGCCCGTCGGGGTGGGCGTCGCGGTGGGCGTCGGCGTGGCCGTGGGCGTCGGTGTCGGCGTCGGTGCGACAGTGGGCGTGGCCGTGGGCGTCGGCGTCGCGGTCGGCGTGAGCGTGGCCGTCGGCGTCGGAGAGGGCGTGGCCGTCGGTGACGGTGTCGCCGAGGGAGTCGCAGTCGGCGTACCGACGACCGGAGTGGCTGTCGCCGTCGCCGTCGGCGTTGGCGGCGGGTCGTCGACGAGGCTCCCATCGGTCGGCGTCCCCCCGCCGCCGCCACCGCCGCCGGCGAGCACGAGCGCCCCGACGATCCCCCCGACCATCAGGAAGACGATGGCGACGACGACCACGGCGACCACTTTCCAGTTCATACCCCCGCGTACTTCACCCCGCGTTAAAACTTCACTGGCGATACTGATAGATCGCGACCGGTCCGTGCCGCGACTCGACCCGTGACTCCGCCGTCGCGGACCGGAACCGTTTCGTGGGTGATGGGTCAGATTCGGGCCGTGGCCCCGCGGCCGCCATCACCATGACAGACGCACACACCCTCGACGCGTACCCGACTGTGGGTCTCCACAACGTCCGCCATCTCGCCGACCCCGACTGGACGGCCGAGGGAGACAGACTCGACCGCGTCCCGCCGGCCGTGGCGACCGAACTCAACGTGGCCGCACGCAAACGGGTCAGACACCCCGCGGGCTGTGAAGTGCGGTTCGTCCCCGACGGGGACGCGACCGTCTCGGTGACGCTCTCGGCCGCCGAGGAGGCGGTCGTGCGCCCGTTCTGGGGCCCCCTCCAGGGCGAGGAACCAGTCGAGATCGGTCCCGAGCCCACCGTCGTCGACTGCTCCGTCCCGGACTCGATCCGGGGGTTCGCTTTCGATGGCGACGACGCGGACGCGTTCGACCCGCGAGTCTGTCGGCTCCGGTTCGAACCGTGGGTCCCCGTCGCGCTCCACGGCGTCGCTGGCGACTGTCGCCCGCCCGAACCGGACGAACTGCCCGACCGGCGACTCCTCGCCTACGGCACCTCGATCACCGAGGGGGCGTCGGCGACCGCGACCCATCTCACGTACGTCGCCCGCGCGGCGCGGGGTGTGGGTCTCGACCCGCTGAACCTCGGAATGGCCGGGTCGGCCTTCTGCGAACCCGTCGTCGCCGACCACGTGGCCGGCAGGCACGACTGGGACGTCGCCACGCTGGCGCTGTCGGTCAACATGGCCAATCGCGGGTTCACAGTCGACCAGTTCCGCGAGCGCGCGAGGTATCTGGTGGAGACCGTCGCCGCGGCGGCGCCCGACCGGCCGGTTCTCGCCGTCACGCTGTTCCCGTACTTCGCGGACCTCCGTCGCGACGGTGACCGCGAGCGAGCGCGCGCCTTCCGCGAGACGCTGGCGACCGTCGTCCGTGAGTGCGACCGCGACAACGTGCGCCTGGTCGACGGTCGCGACCTGATGGCGGGACCCGGGCTCACGACTGACCTGCTCCACCCGGGCGACGCGGGCATGGAAGCCATCGGGTCCGGACTCGCGACCGAACTCGTCGACGCGCTGGAGTGAGCCTCCCGCGGAGACACCGCATCGGGTCCCGAGGCGGAACCGTTTTCCACCGCTTGGTCCTTGCGGCCTCCATGTACGAAGTCGAGGTCAAGGTCCGGGCCGACCACGACGCGGTCGAGCGGGCGCTTCGCGAGCGGGGCGCGGACTCGCTCGGCGCCGTCGTCCAGGAGGACACCTACTACGACGCGCCCCACAGGGATTTCGCCGAGACAGACGAGGCGTTCCGGATCCGCCGGGAGCGAGACGGCGACGCGAGCGGCGAGCCGACAGCGAAGGTCACCTACAAGGGCCCGCTTCTGGAGGCCGAGTCGAAGTCCCGCGAGGAGTTCGAGACGGGCGTCGCCGACGGGGAGACGATGGCAGCCATCGCCGAACACCTCGGGTTCGAGCCCGCAGCGACCGTCCGGAAGGAACGCGCGCGATTCGAACTCGACGGCTTCACCGTCACGCTCGACAGCGTGGACGGCCTCGGGGAGTTCGTCGAAGTCGAGACAGAGACCGACGACGACGACGCCATCGCGACCGCCCGCGAGGGCGCCCGCGACGTTCTCGCCGACCTGGGGCTCGACCCCGACGAGCAAATCCGGACCTCCTACCTCGGTTTGCTGCTGGGCGCCGAAGACGAGTGAGTCACCCTCGAGCATGGGTCGAGATGCGGGCGAGTAATGAGATACGTCACTTTGGTTTCCGCAAGTTATACGAGGGACGATAGCGAACGCCGAGACAATGACGGAGAGGAACATTCGCGTCCAGCCGGCGGCAGGGCGGGCCGTCGAGGACCAGGAAGTCGAGATCGTCGAGCGAAAGGGGCTGGGACACCCGGACTCTATCTGCGACGGCGTCGCCGAGCAAGTCTCGCAGGCGCTCGCACGCACGTACATCGAGCGCGTGGGCAAAGTACTGCACTTCAACACCGACGAGAGCCAGCTCGTCGCCGGGACCGCCGCGCCCGCCTTCGGCGGCGGCGAGGTCCAGAAGCCGATCTACCTGCTCGTGGTCGGTCGCGCGACCAAGGAGTACGAGGGGACGAAGATTCCCGCCGAGACCATCGCTCTGGAGGCCGCGACGGACTACCTCGCAGAGACGTTCCCGAACATGGACGTCGGCACCGACATCGTCGTCGACGTCCGCCTCGGCGAGGGCAGCGGCGACCTCCAGACGGTCTTCGGCGACGGCCAGTCCGTCCCGATGGCCAACGACACGAGCTACGGCGTCGGTCACGCGCCCCTGACCGAGACCGAGCGCATCGTCCGTGACGTCGAGGAACGGCTGAACGGCCCCTACTCCGACGACAACCCCGAGGTCGGCCAGGACATCAAGGTGATGGGCAAACGCGAGGACGACCACGTCGAAGTGACCGCGGCGGTCGCGATGATCGACGAGTACGTCAGCGGGCTGGAAGACTACAAGGCAAAGATCGAGGCCGTCCGCGAGTACGCGCGCGACGTCGCGCTGGACCACACCGACCGCGACGTGACCGTCCACGTCAACACCGCCGACGACTACGACGAGGGCTCTATCTACCTGACGACGACCGGCACCTCCGCGGAACACGGCGACGACGGCTCCGTCGGTCGGGGCAACCGCGCGAACGGGCTCATCACCCCCAACCGGCCGATGAGCATGGAGGCGACGAGCGGCAAGAACCCCGTCAACCACATCGGGAAGATTTACAACCTGCTGAGCACCGAAGTCGCTAAATCCGTCGTCGCCGACGTCGACGGGATCAGACAGCTCCAGCTCCGCCTGCTCTCGCAGATCGGCCGCCCGATCGACGAACCGCACGTCGCCGACGCGTCCGTGATCACCGAAGACGGCGTCTCCGTCGCCGACGTCGAGAGCGAGGTAGAAGCGGCGATCGACCGCGAACTGGCCGACGTGACCGGCCTGACCCAGCGCGTCATCGACGGCGAACTCTCGACGTTCTGAGCCCCGCGACGCCGTCTCGGCTACCGGCCAGTCGTGACCGTCCGTTCCGGCTGCCCACCCTGTCGCCGTGCGAAGCCTGTTTATACCGCGGCCCGGCAACGACGAGCAATGACAGACCAGGGTGACGGCGCCCTCCCCCCGGACGCGGACGTGGTCGTCGTCAGGCTGGGCGAAGTCGGGACGAAAAGCGAGCAGGTCCGCGGGAAGATGGTCCGCCGGCTCCGCGAGAACCTCACGGCGCTGCTGGCCGACCGCGGCGTCGACGCAACCGTCGAGACGCGACGGTACAGACTCCTCCTCCACACCGACGACCCCGAGGCCGCTATGGACGCCGCGACCGACGCGTTCGGTGTCGTCTCCGCGAGTCCGGCTCGCCGCACCGAGCCGACGGTCGACGCGATGGCTGACGCGCTCGCCGACTGCGCCGCGGCCCACTACGACGGCGGCAGCTTCGCCGTGACCGCGCGCCGGGCGGGCGAGAGCGACGACCACCCGTTCACCTCACAGGACATCCAGCGCGAGGGCGGCAGCGCCGTCTGGGGCGTTGCCGAGGAGTCGGGCGTCGACCCCGAAGTCGACCTCGACGACCCCGACTTCGAACTGTTCGTGGAATGTCGGTCCGAGACGGCCTACGTCTTCCTGGAGAAACGCACGGGGCCGGGCGGCCTGCCGCTCGGGACCCAGGACCCGGTCGTCGCGCTCGTCAGCGGCGGCCACGACTCGCCGGTGGCCGCCTGGGAACTGATGAAACGCGGGAGCCCGGTCGTCCCGCTGTACGTCGACCTGGGCGAGTACGGCGGCGCCGACCACCAGGCGCGGGCCGCCTCGACGGTCGCGCAACTGGCGCGATACACGCCGGAGCGGGACATCCGGTTACGGGTCGCCCCCGCCGGCCCGGAGATCGACGCGATCGTCTCCGGCGTCGAGGACGGCCGGATGCTCGTACTCCGGCGGTTCATGTTCCGGGTCGCCGCAGCCGTCGCCCGCGAGGAGGAGGCGGTCGGGATCGTCACGGGCGAGGCCATCGGACAGAAGTCGAGTCAGACCACGGCGAACCTCGCGGCGACGAGCGCGGCGGTCGACTTTCCTGTCCTCCGCCCGCTGTTGACCCGCGACAAACCGACGATCACCGAGCAGGCCGACCGGATCGGCACGTTCGAGGAGTCGTCGATCCCGGCCGGCTGTCACCGGCTCGCGCCCGATTTCCCCGAGACGCGGGCCGACCCGGCGAGCGTCGCAGCGGCCGAACCCGACGACGTGACCGAGCGCGCGCGAGCGGTCGCCGAGGACGTCCGGGTCGTCGACCCCGTGAGCGCACCGCCCGAGCGGTCCGACTGACCGCCGGGCGACCCGAACTGGAACCGCGAACTGCGACCGTTCGCGCCCTCGCAGGCGAAACCGCTTAGGGGCGGCCGCGCCTGGACTCGGGCATGACTCGGGTCTGTCTCGTCGGCGACGACGACGTGAACCTCCGCTACGAGTTGCTCTCGCGCGAGACGGCCCGGAACGCGCTGGTCACCTACGACCTGCGGGAACCCTTCGAGAACACAGTGGGCATCGAGACGGTGAGCCTCGGCGCGGCCGTCGCGCTGTTGAACGACCTCGACTGGTACCTCGTGCGGTTCGTCGACGAGGCGATGGTCCTCGAACCGAGCGTCAGCGAGACGGAGTGGCTCTCGCGGGAGCTGGCGACGGCGGTCCGTGACGACGAGGTAAGCGCCGACGAGTCCGACCGCTTTCTCAAGGTCTACGGGCTGGCGTCGCCCTCCTCCGACCAGGAGATGTCGAACGGCGATACTGAAGGGGGCGACCCAGCCGACGAACCCGCGGAACTCGTCGAGCCGATGTACGTCACGCGAACGGGGGGAGCGGTCCCGACCTACGACCTGCGAGACGTCGACGAGACGCTCGTCGAACGCGTGACGGAGGGCGAATTCGGCGCCTGAGCGAGCGGTGCAGCGCCCGCGAGCGGGCCGGAGCGGAGCGATACACTGCCCAGAGGTTTTATGCTGGATACCGACACATACTGTGGTGTGTCACCGTTCCGAACGGTCGTCGCGGTCGCGCTGCTGGTGGTCCTCGCGACCAGCGCCGCGACGGTCGGTGTCGCCGCCGGACAGGCCGGGCCGCCGGACGGTTCGGTCGACGAGTCGAACGCCACGGGCGACGAGTCGAACGCGTCGGATCCGGACCCGGTCGCGGAGACGCGACCGGCCGTGGTCCAGACGGTGACGTACAACCGGACGCCGACGGTCACGGGCACGATCCGCGCCACGCACAGCTATCGGGTCGGCCCGAACACGTCGTCGGTCGTCATCTACGACTACGAGCGCGCGGCGATTCTGGAGGCCGAGGGGTTCGTCCAGCGGTCGAACGGCCGCTGGATCTGGGACGGGAACGCGACGCGCCCGACCCTCACGCTCCGGATCGCCGTCAACAGGAGCGGCGGCGCCGGGAAGTTCGGAGGGTTAGAGTGGGCCGACACGCGGCGGTGGTCGCTCATCCGACCGCCGGTGGCGTTCGCCTACCGCAGTTCGAGCCACGAGGAGTGGGTCTACTCGTGGCGTGACACCGCCGCGTACGCCCGCGAGACGCGACTCGCGGGCACGGGGTACACCGGTGGGAGCGTCGTCTATCTCGGGCCCCACGAGACGGTCGAAGAGGTCGCAGCGAGCCAGCGATTCAGAGTCGTCAGACCGCGAAGCGACGACGAGGACGCGGCGGACCCGACGCGCGTGCTCGAGACGCTGACCGAGGCCGCCGAGCAACTCCAGGTGGGCGCGCGCGACGACCAGGTAAACGCCTTCGTCGGCCCGGAACCGCTCCGGACGGGCGGGCTGACCGCGCCGGCCCGCGGGGACGCGCAGGACTTCTGGGTCGCCGCGAACCGGCGGGTGACCGCGCCCGCGAACCTCTGGGTCCACGAGTACGTCCACACCAGACAGAACGCGACGCTCGGGCCCGACATGGCCTGGTTCCGGGAGGCGAGCGCGAGCTACTACGCGGGTCTGTTCTCGGTCAGACAGGGGATCGACGGCCGGGCCGGGTTCGAACGGTTCGTCGACGGCCTCCGGCGAAACGACACCGCGCCGGCCGTGCTGGGCAACCAGTCGACGTGGTCGACGGGGTTGGTGCCCTACCGGAAGGGCGCTCGGGTGCTCGCGGTGCTGGACGCGCGGATCCGGACCGCAACCGGGAGTAATCGGACGCTTCAGGACGTGTTTCGGCGGATCAACGCGGCCAACGGAAAGGTCGGATACGACCGGTTCGCCGGCATCGTGGCGAACGTCACCGGCGGGAACGCTACCGCCGCTAACACCACTGCCGCGGACGCCACCGGCAGGAACCACATCGAGTGGCTGGACGAACACGTCGCCGGTCCGGGGACAGTGTCGCCACCGACGGACCCGTGGACATACACGGCGCCGGGGTCGGGGGCCGACGCCGACGACGACGGGCTGACTGCGGCGCGGGAACGGGAACTGGGGACGCATCCGTTCGACGCCGACACGGATTCGGACGGGCTCGGGGACGGCCTGGAAGTCCGCCTCGGTACCGATCCGACAGACGCCGATACGGACGGGGACTCCTTGCCCGACGGACTGGAGTTGGGCTTCGGAACCAGCGCGCGGATCGGGGACTCGGACTTCGACGGAGTCAGCGACGGTGTCGAACTCACGAGCGCCAGCGACGCGACCGACTGGCGGTCGCTCCCGGCGCGAAACAGCGCTCTCACGCCGGTTCTGGACTGGCGGCGAGGCGGCGTGGCGATGCTCGGCCTCGCGTGGAACCGGACCACACGGACGCCGTAGGACGCCGGCGTCCGGAGAGACGGGGCCACAACAGCGGTTTGAAGGCGTCGGGCGCGAACCCTGGGATATGACCACAGTCGCGGTACTCGTCGACCCGTCACCCGCCCGGAACCCACTCGCGGAGTGTGTCGATGCGGACGCCCTCTCGGAGTCCGAGGCGCGCGCCCTCTACGCTGCGATGGCCCGAGACGTCTGTCGGGCGGTTGAGGCCAGTGGCGGCGAACTGCTCGTCAACTACGCGCCGGAAGCGGCCGACGGAGAGGCGTCGGCCGACGACTCCTCGGCCGCCGAAGACGCCGCGCGCGACCTGGTCACCGAGGGGCTCTCGGCGCCGTCGGACGCGCGCTTCGAGGTGCAGGTCGGGTCCTCGCACGCGGCCAGAGTCGGCAACACGGTCACGCACCTCCTCGAACGCGAGGGAGTCCAGAGCGCGGCGGTCGTCGAGCCGACGGCGGCGATGCTCGAACGCCGCCACGTCGACAGCGCGGCGATGAAACTCCGCGGGTCAGCGGTCGTCCTCGGTCCCTCGTCGCGCGGTCGGGTCTGGTACGCGGCCTTCCGCGAGCCGATCGATTTCACCGACGCGTTCGAACCGCCGGCGCTCCGGACGCTCACCGACCGGGCGCGCGACGGGGGGTACGAGGTGGACTTCGTCGAGCGACTCCCGCTCGTCGAGCGGCCCGCGGACCTGGCTGGGTTCGTCGCGGAACTGGGCGCGCGCCAGCGCGCGGAGAAGTGGGTACCGCCACACACCGCGGCGGCTGTCGAGGACATCGGGCTTGGCGCGGTCGCGGACGACGGAGACCTGCGCGTCGTCCGGGACTGAGCGACCGACAGGTCTTAGGAACCTGGCCGGGAACGTGAGAGTGCGGTGGGGTGGCAGAGCGGCCTAATGCGCCTGCCTTGAGAGCAGGTGTCCGCAAGGACTCATGGGTTCAAATCCCATCCCCACCGCGTTTGCTCCGAGCGATTCCGCGAGGAGCAACGCGTCTCGGTGGGATTTGAAGCAGACGAGCCGCAGCCCGCGCAGCGAAGCGAGCAGGACCGTCTCGGCGTGGTTCAAATCCCATCCCCACCGTATTCTGCCGCGAACTGCTCGGCGAGCAGCTCGTCTGCTCGCCACCGTGAGCGGTCGCATTCGGCGGTTGGATTTGAACTACGGCAGACCGAACTGTGTGAGGTCTGGCATCGGGTTCAAATCCCATCCCCACCACGTTTGCTCCGAGCGATTCCGCGAGGAGTGACTCGCAACGGTCGGGTCACTACGTCGTACGGCCGCACGAAACTGCAGAATAATCCATTTTTGCAAAGGATTATTCCGTGCAAGCGGCGTACACGTGCTATGGAAGAGCCGCGCTCAGAACTGAAAGCGGATCCGAGAGACCGGCAGGGGGCACCGGATTTCGATGAGTTGGCGCCGATTGCGGACGTCGTCGCCGGCGAGCGGACGCGCGACGACTTCTTCGATGCGGCACTGGATCTCGACAGTCCGTCGACGGCGAGCGAGTTCGCCGAGATCGCGGGACACGGAGTCGACGCCGCAAGAGAGTATCTCGCGTGGTTCGAACGCATTGGGATCGTCACCCGGGTCTCCGAGGCGCCTGCGATGTACGAACGGAATCAGGAGTACCTCGACTGGCGGCGCGTCCAGCGCCTCCGGACAGAGTACGAGGCCGAAACACTGTTGAACTACCTGGCCGACGAGCGTGAACGCGACGAATCCTACGCAGAGACGTTCGACACTGACTCCCCGGACGAGGTGGCGATTGCCGCGCACGCATCAGAAACCGGGCAGTCAGTCGAGGCGGTCTGGACGGACGTGTCCGCGTGGAAGACGACGCGTCGCCGGATCGCGCTTCTCGAACGAGCGCTGCAGTCGGAGTCGAGCGGCACCACCGGACGACGTTCGGTCACATGAGCGACGGGAGCGACGAGCGTCGTTCCGACGTAAGGGAAAACAGCGCCCCAGTCGATTTCGACCGCCTGGGAATCGTCGCCGAGCGACTCTCCGACGACGAGCGGTTCGCACGTGTCGCAAATCCCCCCGAATTCGCCCCAGACCGGGTCGTCTGTCGGTACGATTCCGGCTACTACCCCCCGCGAGTCGAAGACGCACGACTGGAAATCGTGTGGTACGAGAACGGTGACTTCTCGATTCACTATCACGAAACACACGAGCACGGTTCGTTCGACCACCGCTGGGACCGACACTCGTCGACGCACAACAGCCGGGACCACGTCCATCCGGGGCCGGACGCTCCGACACCGGGACGGGACGCGTCGTTCCCGACTGGATGGCGCGATGTGCTGCGACTGGTCCTCAGCGAGGTCGAAGACCGTCAGCGAGCGTTCTGGGGCTGACGCCGGTGATCTGACACTGGCTCGCGGTAGCAGGGATCACACCGTCCGATAGTCGCCCAACCGCGTCCCGTCTAGCAGGTACGCCTCGCCGTCGGCGAGGCCCTCGGGCAGAAACGGCGAGAGGAAATCGCCCTGGACGTTGACCCAGGTACCCCCGGACAGGTCGTTGAACGCCGGACAGACCACGAGGTCGGCTTCCCCGTCGATATCGGTGTCGTGAAACTCCGCGAACGGCGCGGGGTCGAGACGGCCGCGGAGCCAGACGCGCTCGACGCGGTGACCGCCCACGTCGTCTTCGAGGCGGACGACCGGGTGTTCGTGGGCAGTACAGACCACGTCGGCGGCGAGTACGTCCGGGCTCGGCCAGACGTGACCGTGCGCGAACCCGACCTCGCCGATGCGGACACCGTGGCCTGGCGTGACCTCCACAGAGCGGTCGAGATCGTCCGTGACCGCGGTGGGGTCGCCGTCGTGATTGCCGCGGACGAGCGTGACCGCGAGGTGGTCCGGGAGCGCGTCGAACAGCGAAAGCAACTCCTCGCGTTCGTCGCGACCGGGGTCGCCGATGGCGTCGCCGAGGTCGCCGAGAAAGACCAGTCGGTCGGCGGGCTCGCGGTCGAGTATCGACAGGAGCCTCTTGCGCCGCTCCTCGGCGTGACTGGGGAGTTCGACGCCGTCGCGGCGGAGGCCGGCCTCGATACCGGCGTGGTAGTCGGCGACGACGACGGCGCGCTCGTCGCCGAGATCCGTGACGGCGGCCGGTTCGCCGGGGATCGGCTCGACGCCCATCAGATCGGCTTGTAAACGCCGTCGTCGGGCTCGTAACACTGGCCCTGCATCAGCGCGTCCTGGATGGCCTCTCGCACAGCGTCGGCGTCGGCACCGGTCCGGGCGGTCACCGCGTCGACGATGGCCGCCTCGGTAGCGCCCTCGCCGGTGTCCTGCTCGGCCATCGCGTCCATGACTGCCTCGTCGAGGTCGACGTCCTCGGCCGGTTCCGTGTCCTCGGCCGGTTCCGCGTCGTCGCTCGCGCCCTCGGCGTCGCTCGCCGACGCAGTCTCCGCGGCGGCGGACCCGGAGGCGTCTTCGGTGGACTCGGCCGCCGGTTCCGTCGTCGGTTCGGGGTCCGACTCCGATTCCGGTTCCGACTCCGATTCGATTTCAGGTTCGGACTCGGGTTCGGGTTCGGACTCGGGTTCGGGCGTCTCGATGTCGGCCTCGCCGGGTTCGCCGACCTCGGTGCCGCTCTTGAACTCGGTGCCGTACTCCTGTTCGATCTCCTCGCGTTCGTCCTCGTCGAGTTCGAACTCACCGGGGTCGAAGTCGCCGAGGTCGTCCGCGTCGGCACCCTCGTCCGGGTCACCGGTCGCGGACGCCGTCGACGGCTCCGACTCGGTGGCCGGCTCCGAATCGACTGTCGACTCGGATTCGCTCGCCGATGCAGTGGCAGTCGTCGATCCGGTCTCGTCGCCGCCCTCCGCGGTGGTCGTTGACGCCGCCTCAGCCGCAGTCTCGGTCTCGGCGGTCGACCCGGACTCGCTTGCTGTCGTCGTCTCGGTCGATCCGGACGCGACCGATGACTCCGCGGTCGACGCCTCATCTGCGGCCGTTTCGACGTCCGCGGCTTCCGCGGACGCGGTCGCGGTCTCCTCGGATTCCGCCGTCGCCGGTTCGGACTCCGCCGTCGCGTCGGCCGGTGGGTCAGGTTCCTGCGCAGCGAGTCCACCCGAGCCGTCACCGCCGACGGTCGCGGAGACGTCAAGCGCGGCGAGCGCGGCCAGGTCGGCTTCGCCGGGACTGTCCGGGTCGGTCCGGAGCGGGTCGACCTCGTCCCGATCGCCCGAGACGACTTCCGCGGCCGAGACGGCGGTGTCCCGGACCGCCTCGAGATATGCGGGTGTCGTGCCGTAATGCTCGATTGCGAGCGCGGTGCCGGCGGCGAGCCCCTCGTCGACGCCGCGGGCTTCGAGCGCGGCCGCGAGGTCGTCGCCTCGTTCGTCCATCCCGAGGGCGCCGGCCATCGTGGCGACGCGGTGGAGCGTCTGCCGGACGGTCCCGACCGTCCAGCGGTCGCGGGTCCCCGCGTCGACTTCGTTGACGTTCTCCGGCCGGACCGAAGTGTAGGTCACGTCGGCGTCGTCGGGCTGGAAGGTTCGGGCCTTCCCCGTCACGGCGACGAACATCGGCGGTTCGGCGCGGTCGAAGAAGGCCTGCGCGTCCGGCTGGTACTGGCCGGCGTAGACGACGAACGCGCCCGTCGGGTCGACGATACGGGCTCGCAGGACGTCCTCGCTGGCGTTCTCGACTTCGGTGAGGACGCCGACCACGAAGAGTCGATTCACCCGCGCGCCGGTCGGTGTCACGACGTAGTTCGGGGCGCGTTCCTCGTCGCTCTCCGAATAGGAGAAATCGGCGTCCTCGAACTCGGCGGCGAAGAGGCGGTAGGCGACCTCGCGGCGGCCCGCGCCGCCCTGGTCTTCGGACCCGCTCATTTGCCCACCTCCGCGAGCAGGTCACTGGCACGCGCGGCAGGGTCGTCGTCGGTCTCGTCGAAGGTGCGGGCGTTGAGGTTCGCGCCGTACTCGTCGACCGACAGCGAGCCACGCACCCGGAACTCGCGGCCGACGAGCGTCTCGCGGATGGCGTCGGCGACGGCCTCCTGGTCCATCTCGTCGCGGGCGTGGTCTTTCGCGTCTTCGACGTCGCCGCCGTAGATCTCCTCGGTGAGTTCGTCGTCGAGGATGGCCGTGACTGTCCCGGTGCCGTCGTCGAGGATCGCCTTGATACGCAGGTCGTCGACGCCCTCGACGGTGCCGTGCTGGCGGCACTGACCGTTCTGCACGACGCGGCCGCAGTCGGGACAGCGCTCGATGAGCCCCGAGCCGTCCCGGACGGCGATGACGTTCCCGACGAGTTCGACGTCGAAGAGGCCGCCTTCCTCGATCGCGTCGCGGACCGCGAGTTGCCGGGCGTCGTCGGTCGCCGCGACGGGACTGTCGAGGACCGTGACCGCTGAGAACTCCGAGACGTTCACCGAGGGGACGCCGCGGAACTCGCGGACGAACGCGTCCTCGATCCGGATCGACGCGTCAGCCTCGATTTCGTCGTGTGGGTTCCAGTCGGTGAACGGCAATCGAGCCGTTTCGTCGGCGAAGATACCGCTGAGGATGTCAGTCTCGCCGTCTCGGCCGTCGATGGTCTTCGACTCGACTTCCAGCACTCTGACCTCGACGTTCCGACCGCGGTCGCCGGGTTCGAGGTCGGCGAGGCTCGCGTCACCGCCCACGGGGAAGTCGATCGCGAGGTCTTCGTCGGCGAGGCCGACGGAGGTGCTCTCCCCGAGGTTGAGTTCGGGGTGGCCCTCCCACTCGCGCACGCCGGCGTTACCGACGGTGACGGTCTGGCCGGGTTCGAGACCGAAGTCCTCCCACGCGGTGTAGGAAATCTTCCCGGATTCGTCGGCGATCTCGCCCTCGACGATGACGTGGTCCGAGCCCTGATACCGGATCGACCGGCGCCCGACGGTGAGGACCGTGCCGGTCACCGTGACGTTCGAGTCGCCGGTGGCGATCTCGGCAACGGCCTTGCTCGTCGGGCCGCCGCTGTCGCTCGACCCGTCGCCGTACTTGCGACGCAGGCTGTCTTTCGCTTCCTCGACGGGTACGCTGTACTCGACGAGGTTCTCGAGATCCGCTTTGACCTCCGCTTTGTCTACGCCGAGGCTGGAGGCGAGTTCCTCGGCATGATCGTCCAAGCTCATCGTCTCCTCTTCGACTGGGGTCGGTAAAAATGGTTGTCGTCGGCCGCTGGTGATTGCCGCAGTGGCCGGGCCCCGTCCGCCCCGAGGGTGTCACCGCAGCTGACGGTACCCCCCGCGTATTTACGCGTCGACCGACGAGAGGGGAGTATGAAGCCCCCAACCTTCCGGGGGAAGCCGTCGGACGACCACGTGATCTGGCGGCGGAAGGGTGGGGCGGCAAAGCGGTTCGACGAGGACCGCCTCCGCGAGTGGTGTGCGCGCCGTCACATCGACTTCGAGACAGCGAAACGAGTCGACCACGAGCGCTCCGAGCGCCCGCGCGACCAGTACAGAGTCGTCTTCGCCTGGAGCGACACCGAGGGCGAATCGTTCGATCTGGGCGACGAACAGTGGCAGATCGAGACCGGCGAGACGCCGCGAACCTTCCTCGAGATAGACAGCGAGGGCGAGGCGCGACTCAAATCGTGGTCGAGCGAGCGGATCCTCGACATCGAGGAACTCCAGGTCGACGGCGACGCGCTCGTGTTCGACGCCGCCGAGTTCGACGGGCGCAAGCGACTCGACGCGGCGAAACTCACGGCGAGACCGGAGTGAGCGCCAGCGACAGGGCGGCGTCGGCCGTCGGACAGGGCGGCGTCGGTCGCGAGACGGAGACACCGAAAGCGGTTTTCGCCGTCCGACGGAGTGAGTGGTATGCACGTCGTCGTCAACGCCGCGATGAGCGCCGACGGGAAGCTCTCGACCCGCGAGCGCGAGCAGATCGCGATCAGCGGTCCCGACGACTTCGACCGGGTCGACGCCCTCCGCGCCGAGAGCGACGCCGTCATGGTCGGTGTCGGAACCGTACTCGCCGACGACCCGTCGCTGACCGTGGACGATCCGGACCGGCGGCGCGCCCGGCGCGACCGCGGCGACCCCGAGAACCCCGCCCGCGTCGTCGCCGACTCGCAGGTGCGCACGCCGACAGACGCACAGGTCCTCGACGAGGCGGCGACGACCTATCTGCTGACGAGCGAGGCCGCACCGCCCGACTTCGTCACCGAAATCGAAGAGACGGGTGCGACGGTCGTGACCGCCGGCGACCAGCGCGTCGACCTCGCCGCGGCGCTCTCGGAACTCGAAGCCGACGGGATCGAGCGGCTGATGGTCGAGGGCGGCGGCGAACTCATCTTCTCGCTGTTCGATGCCGGCCTCGTGGACGAACTGTCGGTGTTCGTCGGATCGACCGTGATCGGCGGCCGCCAGGCGCCGACGCTGGCCGACGGCGAGGGGTTCGTCGAGGACTTTCCGGCGCTCGACCTCCAATCCGTCGAGCGGATCGACGACGGCGTCCTGTTGCGGTGGGACGTGGTGTGAAACCCGGTCGGAAAACGAGGAATACCGAGCGAAAGTCGGCAGTCTCAGTGGTCGTGACCGGTGAGCTCGGCGAACGAGCGGCCGAAGCGCTTCTCGAACAGGTCGAGCGTGAGTTTCTCGACGGCCTCGAGTTCGTCGTCGACGTCGCCCTGACTGTGGTGGACGGCGCTGTGGACGCGCTGGGCGAGGCCGAACATCGCGATGTCGCCCACGACTTCGGGTGCCGTCTCGTCGCCCTCGGCGAGCATGTCGAGCAGCGCGGTCGGGACTTCGAGGTCGTCGGTCGCGCCGTCGTCCGATTCGAGCTGGAGCGTGACTGTCTCTGCGTCTGCCATAGCTACCCTTCGGAAAGGCCGCTTAAGGCTCTGGTGGGTCTGGTCGGGCGGGCCGCAGGAATGCGTTCACTACGAGAGTCGGGAGCGTCAGTCGTCCGCCGCGGCTTCGCCCTCGACTTCGGCCGTCTCGGCGGCCTCCTCCAGGTCTTCGAGGTAGTCGTCGGCGTCCATCGCGGCCTTGCAGCCCATGCCGCCGGCGGTGATGGCCTGCTGGTAGTGGTAGTCGACGACGTCGCCCGCGGCGAACAGTCCCTCGACGCCGGTCGCGGTCTGGTTGCCGCCGTCGCCGCCCAGCGTCTCGACGTACCCTTCGTCGTCCAGCGTGACACCCGTGTCTTCCAGATAGCCGGTGTTCGGCGTGTGACCGATGGCGACGAAGACGGCGCCCACGTCGAAGTCGAAGGTTTCGGTGTCGGGGTCGTCGAGTTTCTCGCTGGGGTGGCCCGCGTCGTTTCGCGCGAGAGTGACGTGCTCGACGCCGGCCTCCTGGGAGCCGTGGACTTCGAGGAGTTCGGTGTTGCGCATGATCTCCACGTCGCCCTCGTCGACTTTCTTCTGGAGGCGGTCGACCCAGTAGTCCTCGGCGCGGAACTGTTCGCGGCGGTGGACGAGATAGACGGTGTCGGCAAAGCGCGTGAGGAAGTCGGCCTCCTCGAAGGCGGCGTCGCCGCCGCCGACGACGATCATGTCCTCATCGCGGAAGAAGGCGCCGTCGCAGGTCGCACACGTCGAGACGCCGAAGCCCATCAGGTCGTCCTCGCCGGGGACGCCGAGCGTGCGGGCGCTGGCGCCGCTGGCCGCGACGACCGAGTCCGCAGTGTAGCGGTCGCCGTTCTTGAGCTCGATTTCGAACGGTCGCTCCGAGTCGTCGACGTCCACGAGGATCCCGTGGTCGATTTCGGCGCCGAACTGCTCGGCCTGCTCTTTCATCTCATTGATGAGTTCGGGGCCGCCGATCCCGTCGGGGAAGCCGGGGTAGTTCTCCACGTCGGTGGTGAGTGTGAGCTGGCCGCCGGGCTCGTCGCCCTCGAAGACGAGGGGGTTCAGGTTGGCCCGCGCCGCGTAGATAGCGGCCGTCAGCCCGGAGATTCCGGTGCCTGCGATGACGAGTCGGCGGTGCTCGACTGGCTCAGTTGTCATTACCTGACGTTACTGCTGGGCGGTGTATGTAGGTTCCGCTGTGTTGTCCCGCGCGTACACGTCCGGATCGCTACCGTGTGGCACATCGGTTCGGGGTCGGCCCCATCCTCACCGGTTCGGGTCCGAAGCCTTAGGACCACGCCGCCGGTCACTCCGGGTATGCCCGCCGACCTCGCGGAGAAGACCGACCGCTACGAGGATTTGCTCGCCCAGGCGCTTGCTGCGGCGGAGGTCGCGCCGCCGGAGGGAACGCCGATGGCCGACGCCGCCGCCGAGTGCGAGGAGATGGCCCGCTCCTATCTCGAGGACGGCCGTCACTTCCGCGACGATGACGACCCCGTCAACGCGCTGGCCTCCTTCTCCTACGGCCACGCCTGGCTCGACGCCGGCGCACGGATCGGACTGTTCGACGTCCCCGACGAGGGTCACCTGTTCACGGTCTGATCGCCGACGACGACACGGGGGTCACTGCTCGGGTGCGTCGACTCGATGGGTGGACCGGTTCGTCCCCGAGCAGGTCACCGGTCCGTTCGGTGCGGGACGACAGGTTCGCGACGACGCGCTCCGGATCTACGGCCTGGAGCAGAGTGCGTTACCGACATACAGGTGATCCCTCGATTTTCGACCGGTACGAGCGATGCCGAGCGTGGCGCGTTCCGGACGACCGGCCGAACGAGAGACGGGGTCGGACACGGACGCTCTCGCGGACGGTCGGCCCGTGGAGTCGTATCGGCGTACCGCACAACGCTTTTACCGACTCTTCGCAAACGTCCGATAGAGATGGCAGAGCCTCCGGACTCGGATATCGAATCCGCGGGAGAGTCCCGGGTCCCGGTCCGAGACGTCCACGAGGTGTTCAGGCAACGCGAGGACCAGGCCCGCCCGCTGACGGCGAGTGACATCATGAGTGCCGTCGGTTGCTCGCGGCGGACCGCCCACAACAAACTGAACGAACTCGTCGAGCGGGACGTCCTCAGGACCCGAAAGGTGGGGTCGCGCAGTCGCGTGTGGTGGGTCCCGATTGACGCGGACGAGACGGGAACGGAGGTCGAACCCGAGCGCGCCGACCTCGTCGCGGACGTCGACCTGCCGGGAACGGGCAAGACGCTGAAGGCGCGAGAGGCAGCGCTGGCCGCCGCGTACGAGTACCTCAAGGAGTACCCGGAGGCGAAGAAATCGGACTTCCTTCAGGAGGTGTACCCCGAACATCCTGCCGGGTTCCAGACGGCCGAGGGCTGGTGGAACGCCCTCCAGCCAGCGCTCGCGGACCTGCCGGGGGTCGACCCCCCGGAGGAACGGGGACACATCTGGCACTTCCTGGGCGGGTGACGCCGACCGACAGTCACGCATCCCACCCCGTCCGTCGATGTCAGACCCGGGACCCGACTCCGGGTGAACCCGAGAAAGACCGCTGGTATGACCGACGATACACGTGACGTACCCGACGAGGACGTCTACACCACCCGCGAAGAGGGGCGCAGTTACTACGGCAGTTCCTACATGCCGACGGCGTACGACAACCTCGACATCGCCCCCGAGTCCGACGCTCACCCGGACCGCGGTCCGCCGGACGACCGGGGCGACCGGGACGCCGGGTTTCGCGTCCTCGACCTCCCGCGAGTCCCGAAGCTCTCCCACGTCGTCGGGCCGAGCGCCATCCTCCTGGGGGCATCGCTGGGCAGCGGCGAGACGCTGTTCTGGCCGCTGCTCGTCGCCACGAGCGGCTGGGGGATCTACTGGCTGTTCGTCGTCGGCGTCCTCACGCAGTTTTTCATCAACACCGAGATCCAGCGCTGGACGGTGGCGACCGGCGAATCCGTGTTCAGAGCGTTCGAGCGCGTCGGTCGCGGCTGGCCGCTGGCCTTCCTCGTCGGAGGGTTCGTCAGCCTCGGCTGGCCCGGCTGGGCCGCCAGCGCCGCCCGCATCGGTAGCATCGGACTCGGCATCGAAGCCGACGCTGTGGGGGTCGGCGGCGTCGAACTCGCGACGTGGAAGGCCGCCGGCATCGGCCTCCTCGCGCTCATCTGGCTCTCCTATCAGGTGACGCCGGTCATGTACAACGTCGTCGAACGGGTCCAGATCCTGCTCGTCTCTATCTCCGTCGTGGTCGCGGTGGTGCTGTTCCTAGTCACCGGGTCGGCCGGCGAACTGACGGCCATCCCCGGCGCCGTCGCCGGTGACGACACCCTGCCGCCCGGGAGCGACGTCGCACTCGTGCTCGGAGGAATCGCGTTCGCGGGAGCTGGCGGCTATCTCAACCTCTCACAGAGTCTCTGGGTGCGCGAGAAGGGGTACGGCATGGGGCGCTACCAGGGTCGGGTGAAGAACCCGGTCGTCGGCGACGACTCCGAACCGGTCCAGCGCGACGGCTTCACCTTCCCGCCGACGGCGCCGAACCGCCGCCGGTGGCGGGGGTGGTGGCGTCTCGTCCAGCTCGAGCACCTGCTGACGTTCGTCCTCGGGCTCGCCGTGACGGGCACGATGTTGATGGCACTCGCCGCGGCTCACGCGCCCGGGACGACCGACGACGCCGTCGTCATGTGGACCGAGAACGTCGTCCCGCAGTTCGGAGCCGCCACGTCGGCGCTGCTTTTCGTCGCCCTGTTCGGCGCGCTGTTCACGACGGAGTACGGAATCGTCGAATCGGTCGTCCGCAACAGCGCGGACGTCGTCTACGAACTGCACGGGCGCGAGGCCGGCTGGAGCCTCCCCCGCATCTTCTGGGTCGTCCTGACCGCGTTCGTTGCCTGGGGGATCGCCATCCTCGCGCTCCCGCTCCCGTACTCTCTCGAGCGACCGTTCGGCCTGCTCGTCGTCGGGGCCTCCCTCTCCGGGCTGCTGATGTGGCCGTACACCGCGCTCCTGACGGTGGTCAACACGACGCGACTCCCCGAACACACGCAACCGGGGTGGCCCCGACTGGTGGCGCTATGGTGGGGGACTGCTTTCTTCGGATACTTCAGCGCGCTCCTCGTCGGCGACTGGCTGCGCGCGGTCGTGGACCCGACCTTCGCGACCGACCTCGCCGTCCTCGGAAGCGGCCCCGGCGGTTACCTCCTCTTCGCCGCCGCCGGCGTCGTCCAGGCGGTCGTCGTCGCTCGCTCGGCGCGCGGAAAGCTCGCCGCCGACGGGACCGTCCCCGGGGCTGACGACGCGCGGGGGCTGCTCGGCTGAATCGATGACCCGCCAGTCCGAGGACTCCGAATCGACCGCGTCGGCGCCAGCCCGCCGCGACCGCTCCGGCGGAGGCGGGGCCGCAGTCCACGTTCACGTCCACCGAGCCGTGACGGGCGCGTTCCCGCTCCGCGTCGCGGACGTCCTGTTCACCGACGACGAGGTCGTGATCCCGGAGTACGAGTACCTCACGCCGCTGTTCGGGATCGCGCGCTCGGGCGTCGATACTGCGGGTGAGCGCGCCCGCGAACGCTTCTACGACGCGGGACTGCCGGGCCTCGTCGATACGGCCGAGTGCGTCCACCGACTGCCCTACGACGACGTCGAGTCGATCCGGATCTACCACAGCAGGGTCGCGCGGCCGAAACTCGCGGTCCTCACCGGTTCGGGGCCGCCACACGCCTATCGGGTCCACGCACCGGTCGACGTCGACAGCCTCACCGACGCGCTCGCCTCGCTCGGCGACAGGCGCGGGTTCGCCGTCGAGCAACGCGCGGGAATCGGGTACAGCCCCGTGGCGAGTCTCCGCCGGTTTGTCGCCGGGCGGTAATCGTCCCCTGCCCCATTACAGCGCCGCGGCGAGCTTCTCGACAGGGTGTGGCGGCTCCGTCTCGCCGTCGCCGTAGGGGACGAGCTGGGAGCGACAGGACGCGCCGGGGGCGACCGGCCGGCCGGCCGGCGACTCGTCGAGTTGCTCGAAGAGGACGCTCGCGATCGATTCGCTCATCGAGCGGTGTTCGGCCTCGTAGCCGAAGGACCCGGCCATGCCACAGCAGCCCGAATCGATCGGGTCGACGTCGTAGCCGGCCCGCCGGAGCACACCCACGGCGTGGTGGTCCTTGCGAGTGGCCTTCTGCTGGCAGTGACCGTGATAGGCCAGCGCCTCCGCGGGCGCGTCGAACGAGACGCCGCGGTCGAGGCCGTGGACGTCGAGGTACTCACAGACGCCGTAGGTGTTCGCGGCGACAGTCTCGACGGCCTCGCCAGAGAGCAGGTCCGGATAGTCGAGCTGGTACATCACGGCGTCCGAGGGTTCGACCGACACCACGTCCCAGCCCTCGTCGACCCGGGGTGCCAACGCTCCGACGTTCTCCTCGGCGGTCGAGCGTGCGTGGTCGAGCATGGCTTTCGAGAAGGCGGGGCGACCGCTGTCACTGACCTCCTCCGGAACGCTGACGTGGACCCCCGCGGCTTCGAGGACGTCCATGGCGGCGACGCCTATCGACGGGTGGCTGTAGTTCGTGTAGGGGTCGGCCAGCAGGAGCGCTTTCCGGTCGGCTTCTGCCTCGCCGACCGCTGGCGTCCGGTCGCGGACCCGTTTGCGGAACGTGTTGCGGTGAAACGCGGGCAGGTCGGGTTCGCGGGCGATGCCGAGGGCCTTCTCGGCGACCCAGTCGGCTCCGGGGAGCCTCGTCGCCCAGTTCGAAACGGGCGCGAGCGCGCTCCCCAGCCCCAGCAGCGTCTCGACGTTCGCGAACACCCGGTCGCGCAGCGAGACGCCCTCGCGCTGGTGGTACTCGTGGCCGACTTCGGCCTTGAGTTTCGCCATGTCGACGCCGCTGGGGCAGTCGTTGCGACAGCCCTTGCAGCCGATACACAGGTCCATCACCTCGGCGGCGAACTCTTCGTCGAACACGTCGTCGGGGAGGTCCCCGCTCATGGCCGCCCGGAGCATGTTCGCGCGGCCCCGCGTGCTCGTCACCTCCTCCTCGGCGGCGCGGTAGGTCGGGCACATGACACCGCCGGTCGTCTCCTGGTTGCCCGTGCAACCGGCACAGCCGTGACAGAGTTCGACCATGCCCTGGAAGCCGTTCTCGTTGTCCCACTCCAGGACGGGCTCGAAGTCGGCGTCGAACGCGTAGTCGGGGTCGTACCGCAGGTTTTCGGTGGGTTCGACGTCGCCGCAGACGTTCCCGGGGTTGAGCAGCCAGTCCGGGTCGAAGGCGGTCTTCAACTCCCGGAACCGCTCCCAGAGGTCGTCGCCGTAGAGCTTGCGGTTCCACTTCGTCCGGGCCTTGCCGTCGCCGTGTTCGCCCGACACGGACCCGCCGTACTCGACGACCAGGTCGGTGATGCGTTCGGCGATGGCCTCCATCTCTTCGACCCCGCGCTCGGTCTTGAGATTCAGGAGCGGGCGGATGTGCAAGACGCCGGGGCCGGCGTGGGCGTAGTAGGCCGCGAACGTGTCGTAGTCGTCGAGGATCTGCTGGATGTCGGCGACGTACTCCGGGAGGTTCTCGGCCGGAACGGCCGTGTCCTCGACGAACGGCCAGTGTTTCTCGTCGCCGGTCCGGGAGAGCAGGATCGGCAGCCCGGCCTTGCGCATCTTCCAGAACTCCGCCTGCCGGTCGGCGTCGTAGGCCTCGAGCGTGTCGACGGCGTGGACCGGATCGTCGGTCGTCTCGGCCGCCCCGTCCCGTGGGTTCTCGGCCGCGTCGTAGCTCGGCAGTCGGTCGGCCAGCAGGTCCGCGACTTTCTGTCGGGCCTCGCGGTCCGAGTCGGCGTAGAACTCGACGAGCAGCGTCGAGTCCGTCCCCTCGGGGAGAGTCTCGACGAGGTGTGCGAACTCGCCGGTGTCGCGGGCGAGATCGAGGAACACGTCGTCCATGACCTCCACGGCCGAGGGGTCGTGTTCGAGGATGGGCGCGACGTCGCGCATCGCCGGGAGCACGCCATCGTAGGTCAGCATGACGACCGACGTCGTCTCCGGCACTGGTTCGAGCGAGACTTCGGCTTCGGTCACGATAGCCAGTGTCCCCTCGCTCCCGGCGAGCAGTCGCCCGACGTTTACCTGCCCGCGCTCGCGCGCGTCGGCGAGGAGGCGGTCGAGGTTGTACCCCGAGACGTTCCGCGTCAGGTCGGGGTAGCGGGCGTCGATTTCGGAGGCGTCCGCCTCGAGAATCCGCTGGACCTCCGCGTAGATCCGGGCTTCGAGGTCGGGACCGTCGCCGTCATCGCCTGTCGCCCCGTCTTCGCCATCGCCGTCCACGGTGTCCGCGCCCGCGGCCAGGTCGTCGAGGTCATCGACGTCGACCCACCCGAAGGTTGTGACCGTGCCGTCCGCGAGGACGGCCTCGACGGACTCGACGTAGCCGTCGGCCTTCTCGTATTTCAGGGAGTGGGCGCCGGTGGAGTTGTTGCCGATACAGCCCCCGAGGACGCTCTTGTCGCCCCACGCCGGGTCCGGCGCGTACTTCAGGCCGTGGTCCCGGAGGTGGTCGTTGAGTGTCGCGAGCGTGATGCCTGCCTGGGCGCGCGCAGTCCGCGCGTCCGGGTCGACGTCGACGAACGCGTCCATGTGCCGCTTGAAATCGATGACGACCGCCTCGTTGACGGCCTGTCCCGCGAGCGACGTGCCGCCGCCGCGGGGCAGGACCGGGATCTCCCGGTCTGCGCAAAAGCGCATCACCGCGGCCACGTCCTCGGTCGAGGCGGGTGCGACGACCCCGATGGGGAGTTGCTCGTAGACGCTCGCGTCGGTGGCGTACAGCTGTCTGCTGTACGTGTCGAACCTGACGTCGCCGTCGACGCGGGCTTCCAGCGCGCTCACCAGGGCGGGCCGTTCGGTCCCGTCCCCGGCGTAGTCGTAGTCGGCGCGCGGGTCCGTGGCCGGGTCGGGCCCGGAGTCGGTCGCCGGCTGTCGCGAATTCCGTGCCATCGTTTGTCAGCGGTCAGAACGCCCCCGGAGCGACCACGTAGGCGAACAGCAGCGTCAGGACGCCGGTGGCCGTCGCGTAGTAGGCGAGCGGTATCAGTTCGAGGCGGATGACCCGGCCCTCCTCGCCGACGAGGCCGACGACGGCCAGGGCGGCGACGACGTTGTGGATGGCGACCAGGTTGCCGATCGCGCCGCCGACCGCCTGTGCACCGACGACGATAGTGGTGGGGACACCGATGTTCTGCGCGGCGTTGAACTGGAACGTCCCGAACAGGATGTCGCTGACCGTGTTGGACCCGGCGATGAACGCGCCGAACGCGCCGACGAGGGCCCCGAAGAACGGGTACGCCTCGCCCGCGCCGTTGGCAGTCAGGTCCGACAGGATGACCAGCATGCTGTCGAGGTCACCGGCTCGCCCGGAGTTGATCATGATCTGGACCGTCGCGACGGCGAACCACAGCGCGATGACCGCCGGCAGTATCTTCCAGAACGTCTCCTTCCAGGACTCCTCGATCCCCTCGCGGTCCATCCCGTGCAGAGCGTACGTCAGGACGCTGACGACCACGAAGATGGCGCCGGGCAGGTACAGGGTCCGGAACGACCCGGAGAGGCCCTGTACACCGAGGATGTTCGTCCACGCGATGACCAGGTTCGACTGCAGGAACTCCTGCAGCGGGTCCCAGACCCGCGTGACGACGAGCAGCGCAGCGGTCAGGATGTACGGGAGCCACGCCATCCCGAGCGACATGTCCCGCTCGGGCGTCACCTGGGCGGTCCCGCCGTCGGCCGCGACCGTCCGACCGCCGGACGTGCTCTCGCCCGGTTCGATGTCGCCGACCCAGTGGTCCGGCCAGCTCTCGCGCGGCCCGAAGTCCCACTCCTCCTCGGGGAGCAGGTAGCCCGCGCGCAGGACTGCGGCCGTGACGAACAGTCCGGTCATCGCCCCGATCAGCGCCGGGAACGTCGGCCCCAGGAAGTAGGCGGTCAGCCAGTACGGAATCGCGAAGGCCGCCCACGCGAACGTCGTGAGGGGGAGCACCTCGAGTGCCGGACGGATCGACCGTTCCTCGCCGAAAAAGCGCGTCATCATCGCGACGCCGATGAACGGCAAGACGATGCCGACGATAGCGTGGATCGACGCCGCCCACAGCGCGACGTCGGCCACGTACTCGGTCACGGTCATGCCCTCGGCCTGTATCGCGGCCTCGATAGCGGTGTTCTGGCTGAACACTTCCTCGAGACCGATAATGAGGGGCGTGCCGACGGCGCCGAACGTGATGGCCATCAGGTTCCCCGTGAGCGCGATCACCACGGCGGCCATCGGCGGGAAGCCAAGTCCGACCAGGAGCGGGCCGACGATGGCCGCCGGCGTCCCGAACCCGGCCGCGCCCTCGATGAACGACCCCATGAGGAACACGAGGAGGACGACCTGGACCCGCCTGTCGTCGCTGATCGACGAGAAGCCCGCGTTGATGACGTCGAACGCGCCGGACTCTTTCAGTGTGAAAAGCAACAGGATCGCGCCGAAGACGATCCAGAGGATCTCCGTCGCGGTGAACACCCCGGCGATCGTCGCGGCACCGATCAGTTCCGGGCTCATGTCCCAGCCCACGTAACCGACGGCGACGGCGATCAGCCACGCGATGGGCATCGTCCTCGTCGCAGGCTGGTACAGGATGACCATCAACACCGTGATCGCGACCAGCGGCGCGAGTGCCATGGCAACCAGCGTTGCGTCAACCATCTCGCTCCCCCCCGGTTGGACGCCCTGAACCGCCGACTATCGGTCTGTTCCCTGTGCCGCCAGTCCGACCGGTGAACCGCGTTTCATGCCTGACTGGTTCTGGCATGAATCGAAAGTCAAACCCGTACTATTTATAATTACTGTGCCTTTCAGGCTACTGGGAACGTCCACCAGAGGGGCGTCCACTGTGAACGTGAGACACTCGAAATGCGACTTTAAAGCCCCAAATAACTCCATATCCGATAGTATAGAAACATTCGACAGCAACCACACTCGACATCGACACTCGGATTTGGAGCGGCTGGTACAGTCGAGTGAACGGAGGGTGACACGTGTTTACAACAGGTACATTCAACTGTAACCAGTGGTTTCGATGTGTCCGTTCAGTCGACGTCAGCAGTCCGGAGACTGGCTGGGCTGGTCGGCTTCAGTGGGTCGCAGAACGGTACTCGGTCGCGAAAACGTACACCTCGTAGGCGAAGACAGCGAGCACCAGCAGGACGTTCACCCACACGAAAGCGGTGAAGGCAGTCACGCCGAGTCCCATTACTCACGCACCTCCTCGGGTCCGGTCGTTCGAGCGCGGTCGGTTCCCCCGTCGGTCGTCGGTTCGTCGATGCGACTGATCTCGCTGTCCAGTCGGTCGAGGTCGAACGCCGCTGGCGACACTCGACTCAGCACGACTGCGAGGACGCTCGAAACCAAAAACGCGCTCAGGAACGACCGGAAAAACGAGGGGGCCGGGAGGAGGCCCGCAACGCCGAAGTCAGCGAGCATCCCGGCAGCGGGCGGGAACATGGACCCGCCGACGAACAGGCCCGCGACGCTCGCGACCAGCATCCCTGGGCCCGACGGACGCGTCGAGTACAGGCCGTAGAGCAACGGAACGAACGTCGCCGTCGCGAGCAGGTCCGCAGTGAAGAAAATCTGGAGGACGCTGTAGCCCTGCGCGCCGACGACAGTCGCGGCGAGCGCGACGACCACGGTAAAGGCGCGACCCGCCAGCGTCAGCGCCTCGTCGCTCGGGTCATCGACCAGCCGCGGGAGGTCCGCGGTCACGACACTCGCGATCGCGTTGAACAGCGTGTCGGCGGTGCTCATCACGAGGAGGACGGCCACGACGACGACGGCCAGCGTCACCGGTTCGGAGAAGGACTCCTGGACGACGAGGAAGAAGGCCACGTCGGCGTTGTAGCCGTCACCGCTCGTGACGAGGCTGTCGAGTCCGGTCGCGGCGAGGCCGAACAGCCCCGCGGTGACGACCATCGGCACGACGGCGACAGCTGCGACGAGGAAGGACTTGCGGACCGTCGCCGCGTCGCGGCCGGCGTAGATGCGCTGCCACCACGCCTGGTTGAGCATCTCCGCGCCGAGGACGGCGACGACGACGTACGTCCCGAATTTCAGTCCCGGAACGAACCCCGGGTCGAGGAGATCGGGGTTCGCGGCAATGACGGTGTCGTGGACCTCGCCGGCGCCGCCGAGCGAGAGGAGCGCGGCGGCGAAGCCCACCGCGAGCAGGGGCAAGAGGAGCAAGGTCTGGAGCGTATCGGTGAAGATGCTCGCCTGGAGGCCGCCGTAGACGGTGTAGGCGAGGACGAACCCGCCGATCAGGGCGGCGGTCTGCCAGAGGGGCACGCCGGCGACCAGTGCGAGCGCGCCCGTGATCCCGGTCATCTCGGCGGCGAGAAAGACGAACATGTAGGCGACGCTGACCAGCAGGACGTAGCCGTACATCCACGGGCCGTAGCGAGCGTAGGCGTACTCGGTCAGCGAGTGGCCGGCGGGCACGTACTCGCGGATGCGCGGACCGAGTCGCGCGTAGACCACGAGCGGCACCGCGCTCCCGACGCCGTAGCCGACGAGCGCGGTGACCCCACCGAAGGCCGCGGCGGCCTCGGCCGGACTGAACAGGATCCACGCCCCCATGCTGGAGGCGACGAGCGTCGCCGTCATGACTCCCGGACCGGCCGAGTCCCGCGCCGAAATGAAGTCCTCGACCGAACCCACCCGACCCCGCGAATACCACGTCCCGAGCCCCGCGAAGACCGCGAGCACAACCGCCGTGACCGCCAGCGCGACTGTCGACGTTACCATGTCCCGACCCTGGCCGTCTCCGCGTATATAGATTGGTGATATCACCGAATTATAGCGATCGACCGTGACCGAGCGAGCCTCGCCGAGCGGCCGGCGCGCGACGCCGACGCGGTTCCGACGTCCGGAAGCCAGTTTCATCCCTGATTACCGGGGGTTCGAGTTTAAGTGTCCGGTCGGTCAATCTCGTGTAACCACACGGAGACCATGTCACGAGACGGCGGCCCCGAGGGCGAGGGTGGCCCCGCGGGAGAGCCCCAGCAGCGAGCGACCGGTCGGGCCGGAACCCTCAAGCGGTGGCTCTCGCGGACGGTCGCCGCGGTCGGCGGGACGCGGATCCACGTGCCGAACTACGACCCGTCGAGACACGGCCGACTCGTCGCCGACGAGCCGCCGGACCGGGGCCGCGAACTCGAGCGCTACTGGGTCAACGCTCCGTTCGCGTACGTCTCCCTGTCCTACGACGACGAGGAGAACGAGCACCGCTACGAGGTTGTCGAGCCGAGTCTCGACGAGGACGAACTCGCGTTGCTGGAGCGGTTGTTCGACGACGTGCGCGACCCGCTGCTGTACCGCGAGAACGTGAGCGACGACCCCGTCGGCGCGCTCCGCGAGGAGGCCCGGCGCCGCCTTGAGGAGTACGGCGTCGATACGGAGACGGAAACGTTCTACCGGCTGTTCTACTACCTGCATCGCACCTTTCTCGGCTACGACAAACTCGACCCGATCATGCACGACCCGAACGTCGAGGACATCTCCTGTGACGGGTCGGGGCTCCCGGTGTTCGTCTACCACGAGGAGTACACCGACGTCGAGACGAGCGTCGTCTTCGAAGACGACCTGGACGAGTTCGTCGTCCAGCTCGCCCAGCGGTCGGGCCGCCACGCCAGCGTCAGCGAACCCGTCGTCTCGACGACGCTCCCGGACGGCTCGCGCGTCGAGCTCGCCCTCGGCGACGAGGTCACCCCGCGCGGGTCGGCCTTCACGATCCGGAAATACGCCGAGGAGCCGTTCACCCCCGTCGACTTGATGGAGTACGGCACCTACGACGACCGAATGTTAGCCTTCCTCTGGCTCGCCATCGAGAACAACAAGAGCCTGATCTTCGCCGGCGGGACCGCCGCCGGAAAGACCACGTCGATGAACGCCGTCTCGATGTTCATCCCGCCGCGCTCGAAAGTGGTCACCATCGAGGACACCCGCGAGCTGTCGCTGTATCACGACAACTGGCTCTCGTCGGTCACCCGCGAGCGCATGGATGACAGCGACATCACGATGTACGATCTTTTGCGCTCGTCGCTGCGGCATCGCCCCGAGTACATCATCGTCGGCGAGGTCCGCGGCGAGGAGGCGATCACCCTCTTCCAGGCGATGAACACCGGCCACACGACGTTCTCGACGATGCACGCCGACTCCGTGCAGACGGTGATCAACAGGCTGGAGAACGAGCCGATCAACGTCCCCCGACCGATGGTGCAGTCGCTGGACGTGCTCAGCGTGCAGGTGCTGACGCGCTCGGGCGGCCAGCGCGTCCGCCGCGCGAAGTCCATCTCCGAGATCGAGGGCATCGACCAGCGGACGGGCGAACTCGACTACTCGAACACCTACGCCTGGCAGGGCACCGAGGACGCGTTCACGCGCAACAACAGCGACCTCCTGGAGGAGATCCGACAGGAACAGGGCTGGTCGCAGGGCGAGTTGCGCCGCGAACTGCGCAACCGGCGGCGCTTTTTGACCTACCTCTCCGAGGAGGGCATCTCCGACTACCGCCGGTTCACCGCGATGGTCAACAAGTACTACGCGGACAAAGCGGACGTCCTCGAGATGATAGAGGAGTCGAGCGTCGAGGTGGACCTCGAGTCGTAACGACCACAGCCATGAACCTGATCGGAATCTCACCGCTGGTGGTCGCCGCGGCGCTGGTCGGCCTCGTCTTCCTCGTGCCCCACAGTCGCCGACTCGACGCCGGGATAACCCGGGTAGCCCGCCAGTACTTCAGCCGGTACGTCCCGGAGGAGGCCCCGGACCGGCGCCGGCGACTGAGGGCCGCCTACGTCGACGAGACCTACCGGTCCTACGCCGCCAAGAGCTACCTCGTCACTGCCGTGGCAGCGGTCGTGGGCGTCTCCTTCGGGGTGTACGTCACCGGGGGACTGCTCCTGTTGTTGCCCGCCGTCGCGGCGTTCGTCGAGACGCTCCCGAGCGCGATGGCCGCGGTGCTGGGGACGTTCGTCGTCGTCCCGACGCTGAGCGAGGGGCAAGTCTTCGCAGTCCTCACGGTCGGTGGCGCCATCTTCGGACTCGTCGTGGCCGGACTGACCTACTGGTATCGCTGGGAGCGTCCGCGGAGCCGCGCCGAGGTGCGCCGCCGCGGTATCAACGAGGGACTCCCACGGACGGTCGCGTTCGTCTACGCGCTCTCGCGCGGCGGGATGGCCGTTCCGAAGGTGCTGGGAACGCTCGCGGACAACCGCGGCGTGTACGGCCACGGTGCCGACGAGATCTCCGTCGCCGTCCGCCAGATGAACCTGTTCGGCCAGGGCGTCGTCAGTTCGATGCGCCACGTCGGCCAGCGAACGCCGAGCGAGCAGTTCAAGACGTTCTCCGAGAACCTGTCGAGCGTCCTCCAGAGCGGGCGCAACCTCTCAGACTTTCTCAGAGCCCAGTACGAACGCTACCGCGAGGAGGCGGAGGACCGACAGGAGGAGGTCCTCGAACTGCTCGCCACCATCGCCGAGGCGTACGTGACGACCCTCGTCGCCGGGACGCTCTTCCTGATGACGATCCTCCTCGTGTTCGGCCTTACCACCGCGAACACGCTCTCTTTCCTCCAGTTGCTCGCCTACGTGCTGATCCCGCTGGCCAACGTCCTCTTTATCATCTACCTCTCGGGCAAACTCGAACTGCTCGGCGTGGGCCGCGGGAGCAACACCGGCGCGCTCAGGTCTGGCGTCGACGACAGGTACTCGGTCCCGGATCCGACGAAGCGAGGCGAGCGCGGCCGGACCGACGGCGGGACCGCCACCGCGAGTGATGCGGGCGCCGCGGGCGCCGTGGGGTCGCTGCGCGGTCAACTCGCGGCCTACGACCGGGTCGCCCGGGTCAAGCGCGTCCTCGGTCAGCCTGGACAGACGCTCATGCGCCGGCCGACCAGCATCCTCTACGTCACGGTCCCGGTCGCGGTCGCCTCCGTCGCGCTCCGGGCGCCCCGGGCGTTCGAGGGCGGCGGCGTGCGGATCCGGTTGCTCGACGACATCCTCGTGCAGGCGGTGTTGTTCGTCCTGATCAGCTTCGCCGTCGTCTGGGAGCTGTACAGCCGTCGCATCGCGAAGATGGAGGCCGCGCTCCCGGAACTGCTCGACCGGCTGGCGAGCCTGAACGACGCCGGCATGTCGATGGTGGAGAGCCTCGAACGGGTCCGCGAGAGCGACCTCGGGCCGCTCTCTATCGAGGTCGACCGCATCTGGCGGGACCTGCAGTACGGAGCGAACATCGACGACGCGCTCCGCCGGTTCGGCCTCCGCGTGCGAACCACGGCGACGACGCGCGTGGTGACCCTGCTCACCAACGCGCTCCGGGCGAGCGGGAACGTCGGCCCGGTCCTCCGGATCGCCGGGGAGCAGGCCGCTTCCGAGCTGACGCTCCGGCGCAAGCGCCGCCAGCAGATGCTCACCTACCTCGTCGTCATCTACATCTCCTTTCTCGTCTTCCTGGTCATCATCGGCGCGATCCAGGAGGTGCTCGTCCCGAGCCTGCCGAACAACGTCCCGACGCCGCAGAACACCGACCGACTGAGCGTCGACGTGACCGCCTTCGCCCGCTTCGGCAAGGTGAACAAGGCCGCCTACACGCTCGTCTTTTTCCACACGGCGCTCGTGCAGGCGGTCCTCTCGGGCTTTATCGGCGGCCAGATCGGCGAAGGGTCGCTCAAAGACGGCGCGAAACACGCCGCGGGGATGCTCGCCGTCGCCTACGTGGTCATTCTCCTGCTCTCCTCGCCGGTCGCGCAGGTCACCTTCGCTGACCAGACCGTCGAGGACGGGACCGTCACGGTCGAGCAGACCTCGCTGTCCAGCGGCGGGTTCCTCTCCGTCAGAGTCGGGTCGCCGGAGGGCGAAATCGTCGGCCACAGCGACTATCTCGATCCGGGCGAACACAGTGACGTCGAGATAGCCCTCGACAGAAACTTCAGCGAGGGGGCGATGCTGTACGCGGTCCCGCATCTCGACACGAACGGCAACGAGCGCTTCGACTTCACCGGGGACGGTTCGCCCGACGAAGCGTATCCCAAGGAGATGACGCGCATCTACGACAGCGCGACGGTTACGGCACCGGGCGAGGCCCGGGGCTCGCTGCACGCTCCCGACCCCGTCTCCGGGGCCGGCCTCCGCTCGAGTGGAGCGAGTGTGTAGAGCGACGAGGGCGGACGTTCGCCCGACGGAACGGTGTTCGGCAGGTTTTAGACCACAGGGTCGCCTACCGACGAGTCGATGGAGTTCGCCGCCTTCGCCGAGCGCGCCGAGGCTATCGAGGCCGAGAGCGCCGACGGGGAGATCGTCAGCCGGGTCACCGATTTGCTGGCCGACGCCGGCACGGACCTGCCCGTCGTCGCGCGGTTCGTGCAGGGCCGAGTGTTCCCGGCCCACGACTCGACGAAACTCGACGTCGGTCCCTCCCTCTGTTACGAGGCCATCGCGAAGGCGGCGGGCCACAACGTCACCGCCGACGACGTCGAGCAGCGCCTGGCCGAGAAGGGCGAGATCGGCGCCGTCGCGGCGAGCTACGAGATGGGCGGACAGCGGGGCCTCGCCGCCTTCGGCGCCGGAAACGGCGGTGGCGACGGTGGAGCCAGTGACGACGCGAACGGACTCACCGTCGCGGGGGTCGACAGCGAACTCCGGGATCTGGCGGCCGCCGTCGGGTCGGGCAGCACCGACACCAAGCGAGACCTCCTGTTCGGCCTGTTCAACCGCGCGAGCCCCGCGGAAGCCAGGTATCTGGCCCGTCTCGTGCTCGGGGAGATGCGGATCGGCGTCGGCGAGGGATCGGTTCGAGACGCCATCGCCGCGGCGTTCGAGGTGCCCGCCGAAGACGTCGAGCGCGCGCTCCAGGTGACCAACGACTGCGGCGAGGTGGCCGTCGTCGCCCGCGACGAGGGCGTCGAGGGCCTCGACGCGCTCGGCCTCGAAGTCGGCCGGCCGGTCGGGGCGATGCTCGCCCAGGCCGGGACGGTCACCGAGGCGCTCGAGGACTGGGACCGCGCGGCGGTCGAGTGGAAGTTCGACGGCGCTCGCGTGCAGGTCCACTACGACGCGGCGACAGAGGCCGCCGACGGCGACGCAAACGGAGCCGTCAGCCTCTTCTCGCGCAACATGGAGGACGTCACCGACCCGCTCCCGGAGGTTGTCGAGTTCGTCGAGGGCGTCCTGGACGAGTCAGCGATCCTCGACGGGGAAGTCGTCGCCGTCGCCGACGACGGTTCGCCGCTCCCCTTCCAGGAGATCCTCCGCAGGTTCCGCCGGAAACACGACGTCGCGAAAGCCCGCGAGGACGTGACCGTCGAGTTCCGCGCGTTCGACTGCCTGCACGCCGCTGGCGAGGACCTGCTCGACGTTCCCCTGACCGAGCGCCACCGCCGGCTCGAAGCGGTCCTCGGGGACTCCGGGGCCGAGGCCGTCTCCGATCTCGTCGTCTCCGACGACCCCGACGCAATCGCCGACATCGAGGCCGACTCGCTCGACGCCGGCCACGAGGGGATCATGCTCAAGAACCCCGACTCGGCGTACACGCCGGGTCGCCGCGGGAAGAACTGGCTCAAGCGCAAACCCGACGTGGAGACCTTGGATCTGGTCGTCACGGGCGCCGAGTGGGGCGAGGGTCGGCGCGCGAACGTTCTCGGTACCTTCCTGCTCTCGGCGCCGACCGAGGACGGCTACGCCACGCTGGGGAAAGTCGCGACCGGGATCACCGACGAGGAACTCGACGAACTCACCGACCTGCTCGAACCGCACGTCCGAAGCGAGGACGGTACCGATGTCGACATCACACCCGAAGTCGTCTTCGAGGTGGGCTACGAGGAGATCCAGGCCTCGCCCACCTATTCGGCGGGCTACGCGCTCCGGTTCCCGCGGTTTCTCGGCGTCCGCGAGGACAAAGACCCCGCTGACGCGGACTCGCTGGAGCGGGTCGAGCGGCTGGCAGAACGGCAGTGACAGGCAGCGACGGCCCCGTTCACTCTCGTATGTCCAACTCCCCGTCCGCGGCAGACGTGGCTTCCACCCACCACACCAGTTCCAGTTCGATGCTCTGTTTCGCTCGCGCGTCCCCTTCTGACCAGTCCGACTCCCCCTCCAGTTTCAGCGTCACCGGGTCGTTCGGTTCGACCTGCACGGTCGTGCCGCCGATTTCGAGGGTGACGACACCGTCCCCATCGAGCTGGTCAGCCAGGTCCCTGAGTGAGGCCGCGGCCTCCGAGCGAGTCGTCTGCGTTTCTGATTCCAGTTCTCCCATGGGTGGTCGCAGTTCGGCGCGCGGGATTACTATGCGGACCTTTCGCGAGCGGTCGGAGACAGTATTCGACGAATAGCGCACGTAGGTGTGGGGTACATGACTTCGAGACGGTGTGTATCCGACCCCCAGCGCAGTCCTCGTCGCGACGTGTCTACGGTCGAGGGACCCGGCGACCGTCCCCCGAGTTCCGGTGAGCGTGGACGGTCCGGGAGAGTCGCGCTTGCCGCGAACCGGAGCGTCCCGCTCGGAACCCAACGGCTTTGCGACCCGGGGCCCCAGAGTCCGACATGACGACCCGACACGACGGCCTGACCGTGGACTGGCTCGGCTACGCGACACTCCGCGTCGAGAGCGACGACACCGTCCTCTACATGGACCCCGGTCGCTACGGTACGCTCGACGGCACCTGGGAACCCGACACCCCCGGCGTCGGCCACCCGCCGGGACAGGACTACCGCGGGGAGGACGCCGATATCGTCTGTATCACGCACATCCACCACTACGACGACGACGGCGTCGAGCGCGTCTCGAACGAGGATACGACGGTCCTCGCCTACGAGGGTATCGACGTGACAGACTCGTCGCGGGACCTGCGTCCGGTCGAAGAGTTGCCCTACGAAATCGTCGAGGTCGGCATGGAGGACGAACTGGTGGTCGAAGACGTCCCGATCTGGACGGTGCCGGCGTACAACGACCCCGACGGAAAGAACGTCCGCGACGACGGCACGCCGATCCACCCCGAGGGCATCGGCTGTGGCTTCGTCGCCGCCGTCGACGACACCAACGTCTTCTGGACCGGTGACTCCGACGTTCTCCCCGGCCACGAAGAACTCGACGTCTCGCTCTTTGTCCCCTCCATCGCCCAGTCGTACACGATGGACCGCCACGACGCCGCTGACCTCGCCGAGGCGCTCGACCCGGACCTGACGCTGCCGATCCACTACAACACGTTCGACGCGCTCGAGGCCGACAGCGACGCCTTCGCGGCGGACGTCGCCGGTCGCGGCGTCCCGGTCGTACTGGACGAACTGTAGCGGCCGCCCGGAGATCGGTGTTTCCGCCTCCGCGGCTGTGACGGACGTGTACACGACCGTCGCGTCCGAGCTATCGTTTTTCACCCCCCGTGCGACCGCCCTGTCGATGGCGACTGAAACCAGGTCCGCGTTCGACTCGTACAGTCCGATGACCAGACTCCAGCACGGCCTCGTCGGTGGGCTTGTCGCCGGCGTCGTCTTCGGGCTCATGATCCAGTTCGCGCTCGACCGGATGACCGCCATCGGCGCGATGTACACGCTCGGCGATCCCAGCCTCTCGGTCGGCTGGGTCGCACACATCCTCCACAGCGTCCTCTTCGGCGCCTTCTTCGCCGTCCTCGGTGGACCCAGGCTGGTCTCGTTTCTGGACGGCTACACCGCCGGCGCGGTCGGCGGAGTGGCCTACGGCGCCGCACTCTGGGCCGTCAACATCGTCGTCCTCTGGCCGCTCTGGCTCGGCGCCGTCTCCCTGACAGCGGCGCCGAGCGTCCCGTATCTCGCCCCGCGCCCGCTCGTCGGCCATCTCGTCTACGGGCTCTTGCTGGGGCTCGCAGTGACCGCACTCGGCGCTCGGGCCAAGGTCCCGCAGGAGGGGTGAGAACAGCGGCGGGCTTCAGAGCACGCCCATCTCGGAGAGGCGTTCGGGCAGATACGTGTCGGTGACGAAGTCCAGGCCGTAGGAGGCCAGACTCTGCTGTTCGGACTTCTTGTTGATGTCGAGCTGGAGTTCGATCTGTTCCTCCCAGTAGTCGGTCTGGAAGCGCGGGTCCTCCAGTTCTGATTCGAGAGCGTTGACGTCCGAGTCCGCCAACGGGTCCGTCGGCAGGTCGTACTCCACGATGTCCTCGGGCTGGACGCCGATGAACTGCGCCTCCGGCGTCGCGAGATACTCCGAGAGGTGCGCGCTCTTGATCGAACCATACGAGACCGAGCCGAAGATGCGGTACGACCACGGGTCACCGTCGGTGAAGACCGTGACCGGCAGGCCGAGTTCGTCGTGCAGTCGCTTCGTTAGCCGGCGGGTCGCCCGCGCGGGCTGGCCGCCGAGGTGGACGACGAGCGCGTCGTGCTCGTCGTCGAAGCCGTTCTCGACGAGGCGGTCGCGCATGCCGCCGGTCTCCACGCAGAGGACGAACTCCGCGTCGTTCTCGAGGAACTCGATGGTGTCGGGGTTGTTCGGGATCTGGTAGCCGCCCTGGCCCACGTCGTCCTGGCAGTGAATCTCGCGGTCGCCGCGGTTGGTCTGCTCGCGCAGGAGCAGCGGCCCCATCACCTTCGCGCCCGACTCCTCCGGGCGCATGTGGAAGTCCTCGCGTTTGACCTCCGAGACGATCTCCAGGTCTTCGATGAGGTTGTTCGACTCGTCTTGGGTGTTGAACTGCGCCTCGTCGAGGTCCCACGACTCGCTCAGGTAGTAGAGTTCACGCAGAGTCGACGAGCGGTCCTGGTCGAGCTGGCGCGCCAGGAAGTCGATGGTGTAGGTCGCCTTCAGCAGTTTCTCCGCACCGGAGATTGTCTTGGCGGACCGGGTGCTCTTGCGGTCGCCGTACACCCAGACGTTTTTCTCTTCGTCGTACTCGATGTTCGACTTCGTCCGGGTCGGGATCTGCATCGTCGGGACGTCCCCCTCCTCGAACTGCCCGTAGAACTCCTCGGCCAGGCTGATCAACTGTTCTCTCGCGTCCGCGTCTGTGTCCGTGCTCATGGTCTTGTTGTGGTTTTGGTGGGTCGGTAGATCAGGCGTCGACCGTGATGCGTTCCTCTTCGATCCCGTCGACCGAGATCTCGAACTCCGCGTCAGCGCTCACGTCGTACTCAAGGACGGCCTCGTCGCCGCTGGAGACGGAGGCCGACCACTTCACGAACCACTCGCCGTCCATCTCGACGACGCTCGCGTCGCCGTTCGCGAGCACGGGCTCGCCGCCGGCGACGATGTCGGTTATCTCCACGTCCGCCGCGCGGTCGGAGTTGTTCTCGACGACCAGCCGGACGGTGTCGCCGTCGCGCTGGCGCTCGATCAGGACGTTGTTCATGATCCGCGCGAGCGAGTCGTCGATGTTCAGTTGCTCCCTGCCGGTAACCTCCGAGAGCTTCGTCGCCATCTCCGGGAGAATCGTCGCGAGTTTGTCCTGTTTCTCGCGGCGCTGTTGCATCGAGCGTCGCTTCTTGAGGAACGATTTCAGCTCGCGGGCAGCCTCGCGGATGGCGAGTTCGATCTCAGATTCGAGTTCGGGGACGTTCGCCACGGCGTCTTTCGACTCGCTCGTGAACGGCACGTTCGTCGAGGCGACGTGGACCATGATCACGGCGGGGCCGTTCGGGATGCCCGAGCCGCCGGGCTGGTCGAGGTTGTAGTTGCGCCAGTTGATCGACTTCACCACGTCGGTCGTGGCGCAGGCCCCGCGCTGGTAGACGAGCGGGACGCGGTTGGCGAAGCGCATCACCTCGGCTTTCCCCTCGCTCTCGACGTCACCGCCGTAGGCGATGCCCGCCTCGACGATGAACGGGTCGCCGCCGTGAACGGAGGCGTCGCGCGTCGACGCCGCGTAGAAGTCGGCGTCGTACTCCTTGCGAAGCCCCTGTTCGATGAGTTCCGCCGTGATGGGTGCGAGGCAGTCCGTCGGCGGCGAGATGATGTCCGTCTCGCGCATCGCCTCCAGGAGTTCGCTCGCGGTGTCGCGCTCGTCGGCGACGGTTCGCACTTTCGGCGGGTCGTCCGGGACGCGGCGGGCGGCCGTCCAGAGCGCCTCGAGGACGTTCTCGCGGGCCGTCTCGCCGAAGGTTGCGTCGTCGTACTCCTCGGCGGCGTCCGCGGACCGCCGGACGAACTCCCGCAGTTCGTCGCGGGTGAACCGGTGGCGCTCGTCGTCCGCGTCGGCGAACTTCGAGGCGAGACGGTCGGCCAGCCCCTCGACGGTCGCGTCGTCTTTGCGCGTGCTCGTCGCGTCGTCGACGAGCGCGTACAGGTCCGAGCGCAGGCGGTCCTGCGAACCGTCCGCTGTGTCCTCCGCGTCGGCGTCCTCCGCATCCGCCGCGGTGCCCAGAATCGCCGCCCAGCCGGCCGCCACGGCGTTTTCCCGTACTGTGGACCCGAAGGACTTGTCGTACTTCTCCTCGACGTCGTCGGCCACGTCGTCGACGAGCGCGGCGAGTTCGTTGTGGGCGACGCGGTCGTACCCCTCCAGCGCCTCGGCGACGCGCTCGGCGAACTCCGCGGTCGCCTCCTTCCCCTTGTTCGCGACAGCGCCTTCGAGCGCCGCGGCGACGTCCGCGTCCTCGTGTGCTTCGGGCGGCGTCCACGACATCTCGCGCCCGTAGTGGCGGTCCCGGAAGTTGTCGATGACCTTGTCGGAGGTGGTGCCGCCGACGCGGGTGAACTCCCCCTGGAGGAAGCCCGAAATCGAGTAGGACTCGGTCGCGTCGAGCATCTTGATGAGCGTGCCCAGTTCGACCCCGTGGGGGTGGGGCCGGATCTCCTCGGTCTCCTGGGGGAGCTGGTCGGTCACCCGCTCGTATTTCATTTGGGAGTCGGGCTCTTGCAACTCCACGCGGGCGTGGGGGTTGACGACCGCGGTGTGTTTGATGTAGTTGAGCAACTGCGAGCGGGCGCGCATGTTCGCCTCCATCTCGAGTTCGATGCGCGTCCCGTGCGGGCGCTCCCACGTCGTCGTGTCCTCGACGTCGATCTCGGGCTCGTTCGTGTCCGTGTCGATGATGAGTTCGAAGTACTCCGCCTCGGTCCCGCCTTTCGTCCGGGAGGTGATCTTCGCGGGTTTCCCGCTCGTGAGCTGGGAGTAGAGGACGGCCGCGGAGATACCGATACCTTGCTGCCCGCGGTTCTGCTCTCGCTTGTGGAACCGCGAGCCGTACAGCAGTTTCCCGAAGACCTTGGGGATCTGCTCCTTCGTGATGCCGGGGCCGTTGTCCTCGATGATGAGGCGGTAGTAGTCACCCGCCTCCTGGATTTCGACGTAAATGTCCGGTAGAATGTCGGCCTCCTCGCAGGCGTCGAGGCTGTTGTCGACGCCCTCCTTGACGGCGGTGACGAGACCCCGGGCCCCCGAGTCGAACCCGAGCATGTGCTTGTTCTTCTCGAAGAACTCGGCGATGGAGATCGACCGCTGGCTCTCGGCCAGCTCCTCGGCGATCCCCTCTCCCTCGCCGAGTTGCGACTGATACGATGTCATCCGTGCGCTCCCCTACTAACGGACAGTTTAAAAGGCGTTCGCCGGCGGGGTGAAAGTGAAACCCGGGACCGGTTCCCAATGGGAGGACCTCCGCAGGACCTTCGCCCCTCTCGGGTGCGCTCGCGTGCGCGTGCGAGGGCTTTAAGGATCGTGGTGTGCTACCCGGAGACAGATTCTATGTCAGGGGAGTCCGACGAGTACGGCGCGAAACAGATCCAGGCCCTCGAAGGGCTAGAGGCCGTCCGCAAGCGGCCTGCGATGTACATCGGAGCGACCGACGACCGGGGGCTACACCACCTCGTCTACGAGGTGGTCGACAACTCCATCGACGAGGCGCTGGCGGGCTACTGTGACTCGATAAGCGTCACCGTCCACGACGACGGGTCTGTTTCGGTCCACGACGACGGGCGTGGGATCCCCGTCGACACCCACGAGAAACACGACAAGCCGGCCGTGGAGGTCGTCATGACCATCCTCCACGCCGGCGGGAAGTTCGATAACAAGTCCTACCAGGTCTCCGGCGGCCTCCACGGCGTCGGCGTCTCCGTCGTCAACGCCCTCTCGGAGTACCTCGAAGTGCAGATCAAACGCGACGGCGCGGTCTGGCGCCAGCGCTACGAACAGGGCGTCCCGACCGCGGCGCTCGAACGGGTTCGCGATATGGACTCCGACGAGGAGACGGGGACGACCATCCGCTTCAAGGCCGACCCCGAGATCTTCGAAGCGACGGAGTACGACTTCTCCACGCTCGAATCCCGCCTTCGCGAACTCGCCTTCCTCAACTCCGGCGTCGAGATCGCACTCGCCGACGAGCGCGACGACACCGAGAGCAGCTTTCGCTACGAGGGCGGCATCCGTGAGTTCGTCGAGTACCTCAACGAGACCAAGGAACCGCTGCACTCCGAGGTGATCTACTTCGAGGACGAAGACGAGGGCGTCCACGTCGAGGTGGCGATGCAGGGGACGAGCGAACTCCAGGGCTCGATCCACGCCTTCGCCAACAACATCAACACCCGCGAAGGTGGTACGCACCTCACCGGCTTCAAGACGGCGCTGACACGGGTCGTCAACGACTACGCCGAGGGCAACGGCCTGCTCGACGACATCGACGGTACCCTCAAGGGCGACGACATCCGCGAGGGGCTGACCGCGGTCATCTCGATCAAACACCCCAACCCGCAGTTCGAGGGCCAGACGAAGACGAAACTCGGCAACAGCGAGGTCCGCGGCGTCGTCGAATCCGCGGTCCACGAGCATCTCGGGACCTACTTCGAGGAGCACCCGGACACCGCCGAGGTCATCGTCCGGAAGGCCGTCGAGGCCGCGAAGGCCCGTCAGGCCGCGAAGAAAGCCAAGGAGCTCACGCGCCGGAAGTCGGCGCTCGACTCGACGGCGCTGCCCGGCAAACTCGCGGACTGTCAGACGCGTGACCCCGACGAGGCCGAACTGTTCATCGTCGAGGGCGACTCCGCAGGCGGATCGGCGAAGCAGGGTCGGAACCCCGAGTTCCAGGCCATCCTCCCGATCAAGGGGAAGATCCTGAACGTCGAGAAACACCGGCTCGACCGCATCCTCGAGAACACGGAGATCCGGTCGATGATCACCGCCATCGGCACGGGCATCGGCGAGGAGTTCGACATCGAGGACTGCCGGTACGAGAAGATCATCATGATGACGGACGCCGACGTCGACGGCGCGCACATCCGGACGCTCCTCCTGACCTTCTTCTACCGACACATGCGCCCGCTGCTCGAAGCGGGCTACGTCTACGCGGCCCAGCCGCCGCTCTACCGCGTCCGCTACCGCGGGAACACGTACGACGCGATGACCGAGGCCGAACGCGACCGGATCGTCGAGGAGAAATGCGACGGGAACCCCTCGCAGGTCCAGCGGTTCAAGGGCCTGGGCGAGATGAACCCCCAGCAGCTGTGGGACACGACGATGGACCCCGAGCACCGCCGGCTCAAGCAGATCACCATCGAGGACGCCGCGGCGGCCGACAAGATGTTCTCGGTGCTGATGGGTGACGCCGTCGAACCGCGCAAGCAGTTCATCAAGGAACACGCCCCGGAGGCGGAGTGGGTGGACATATGAGTTCGGAGGTTCCCGGCCCGGACGACGTGACGGACGCGGCCGCGGAAGTCGACCGTGTCCGCGTCGAGAACGAGATGGAGCAGAGCTACATCGACTACGCGATGAGCGTCATCGCCGGGCGCGCGCTCCCGGACGTTCGCGACGGCCTCAAGCCCGTCCACCGGCGCATCCTCTACGCGATGCACGAGATGGGCGTCACCTCGAACACCTCCCACCGGAAGTGCTCGTCCATCGTGGGCGAGACGATGGGTGACTACCACCCTCACGGCGACTCACCCATCTACGACGCGCTCGTGCGGATGGCACAGGACTTCTCGATGCGGTACCCGATGGTCGACGGCCAGGGCAACTTCGGCTCGATGGACGGGGACCCGCCCGCGGCGATGCGCTACACGGAGGCCCGGATGGCTCCCATCGCCGAGGAGATGCTCGCGGACATCGAGAAAGACACCGTCGACTTCGAGCCCAACTACGACGACCGGCTCACCCAGCCAGAGGTCCTCCCCGCGAAGGTGCCGAACTTGCTCGTCAACGGCTCGTCCGGCATCGCCGTCGGGATGTCGACGAACATCCCGCCGCACAACCTCGGCGAGGTTATCGACGCCGTGGTTCACCTGATCGACAACCCGGATTGTACGGTGGACGACCTCGTGGACACGCGCGACGAGCGCGGCAACGGCACGCCCGGCCCGATCCAGGGGCCGGACTTCCCGACCGGCGGCACCATCGTCGGCAAGGAAGCCGTCTACTCCGCCTACGCGACCGGTCGCGGGCGCGTCACGGTCCGCGCGAACTACGAACTCCAGCGCGAGGAGGGGCGGATCGTCGTCACGGAAATCCCGTTCCAGGAGAACAAGGCGCGGATGGTCGAGCGCATCGCCGAGGACGTCAACGAGGGGAAGATCGAGGGCGTCTCGGACCTGCGCGACGAGTCCGACCGCAACGGCGTCCGCGTCGTCGTCGAACTCAAACGCGGCGCGAACATCGACCTCGTCGAGAACCAGCTCACCAAACACCACCTCGAATCGACCTTCGGCGTCATCAACCTCTCGCTGGTCGACGGCCAGCCGCAGGTCCTGACCCTGAAGGAGACGCTCGGACACTATCTCGACCACCGGAAGGAGGTCGTCCGTCGGCGCTCCGAGTTCGAACTCGCCGAGGCCGAGGACCGCGCGCACATCCTCGAAGGGCGCCTGAAGGCCCTCGACCAGGTCGACAGCGTCGTCGCGGCCATCCGGAACAGCGAGGACCGCGACGAGGCCAAGGCGGCGCTCAGAGGCGAGATCGACCCCGTGGACCTGGGCGGCGACCACGAGGTCGACCCGAACGTCACGTTCGACTTCTCGGGCGACCAGGCCGACCACATCGTCCGGATGCAGCTGGGGTCGCTCACGTCCATGGAGGCGGCGGAGATCGAAGACGAGTACGAGGAGCTGCAGGCCGAGATCGAGCGCCTCGAGACGATCCTGGCCGACGAGTCCGAACTGCTGGCGGTCATCAAGGAGGAACTCCGCGAGATCAAAGACGAGTACGGCGACGAGCGCAAGACGACGTTCGTCGAGAGCGACGAGATCACCAACGAGGACCTCATCCCCGAGGAGGACGTGCTCGTCGTCATCACCGAGGACGACTACATCAAGCGGATGCCCGTCGAGCGCTTCGACCCGCAGGGCCGCGGCGGCAAGGGTATCATCGGCGCCGACCCCAAGGAGGGCGACCGCGTCTCGAAGGTCTTCCGGGCCAACACCCACGACTACCTGCTCTGTTTCACCAACCAGGGGCAGGTGTATCGCCTGAAGACCTACGAGATCCCGGAGATGAGTCGGACCGCGCGCGGGAAATCGGCAGTCAATCTCATCGACTTCGACGACGGCGAGGAGATCACCGCCGTCGTCAACACCGACGAGTTCGAGGCCGACGAGGCCATCACGATGGTCACGCGGAACGGCTACGTCAAGCGGACGGGGGCCGCCGACTTCGAGAACATCCTCTCGACGGGCATCATCGCCGCCTCGCTCGAGGCGGACGACGAACTCGTCGACGTGGAGGTCACCGACGGGAGTACGGACCTGGTCATCGCAACCGAGCAGGGCATGACCATCCGCTTCGACGAGGCGGAGGTCCGTGAGATGGGTCGCAACGCCCGCGGCGTCCGCGGGATCGACCTGCGAGAGGGCGACCACGTCGCCGGGATGGTCGCCACCGACGAGGCCGACGGGCGGTGTCTGCTCACCGTGACCGTCAACGGCTACGGCAAGCGGACGCCCCTCTCGGAGTACCGCCAGCAGTCCCGCTACGGCAAGGGGCTCATCGACATCAAGACCGACGAGCGCAACGGCCCCGTCAGCACGGTCAAGGCCGTCGAACCCGACGACCACCTCGTCATCATGAGCGAGGACGGTCAGATCATGCGGATCCGCGCGGGCGACGTGAGCGAGGTCGGCCGGAACACCAAGGGCGTCGTGGTCATGCGCCTCGAATCGGGCGACCGCGTCGCCAGCGTCGACGTGGTACCGGCAACGACCGAGGGATCGTCGGACGAGTAATATCCGCGCCGGCGGAGCGGCCGAATTTCACGCGGGCGTACCACGCTCGCGACTGGTTTCGGCCAGCATTTTTCGAGCGGGGGTGCCCACAGCGAGCTAAGCGGGCGAGGACGCCTCCCGAGGAAACAAGATGACTGCTACAGAATCCGTTTCCCGAGCGCGCTCGCGGCGAGTTCGACCGCGAGTTCGGCGGTCCGGTTGTGTTCGTCGAGTATCGGGTTGACCTCGACGAGTTCGAGTGACGCGAGGCGCTCGCCGGCGATACGGGAGACGACTTCCATCGCGGTGTGGCCCTCGCGGTAGGACGCGCCGCCACGGACCGGCGTCCCGACGCCCGGCGCCTCCGTCGGGTCGAGGAAGTCCAGGTCGAGACTGACGTGGAGGCCGTCGGTGCCGTCGGTCGCGACCTCGACCGCCTCGCGCGTCACGTCGGGGAGCCCGCGCCGGTCGACGTCGGTCATCGTGAAGACGGTCACGTCGCTGTCGCGAAGCGCCCGGCGCTCCTCTTCGTCCAGGTCGCGCACGCCGACGAGCGCGACGTTCTCCGCGGCGAGCCCGTCGACGCCGGTCCACTCGCAGTCGGCGAAGTGGTCGCGGCCGAGCAACGCGGCGAGACCCATCCCGTGGACGTTCCCGCTGGGCGTCGTCGTGGGCGTGTTGAAGTCGCCGTGGGCGTCGAACCAGACGATACCGACGTCCTGCCCGCGGGCGACGCCGGTGACGGTGCCGATGGCGATGGAGTGGTCGCCGCCGAGCACGAGTGGGACGTGGTCGTCGTCGACCGCGGCGGCCACGCGGTCGGCGAGGTCGCGACACACGCGTTCGGTCGCGGCGAGGTACTTGGCGCGACCGACCGACGGGCAGCCGGCGTCTGGGTCGGCCTGCTCGGGACTGGGCACGCGGACGTTGCCCCCGTCGTCGGTATCGACGCCGATAGACACCAGCTGGTCGGCGAGTCCCGCGTACCTGATGGCCGACGGTCCCATGTCGACGCCGCGCCTGTCTGCGCCCAGGTCCATCGGGACGCCGAACAGTCGAACCGGTCTGTCCATACAGCGTCTTCGCCGCCGAGCGACAAAACCGTCGGGGCGACCCGCGACTGTCGCGTCCGACGCCGAACGGCGAGCGAGGGCTGATAGCGCTGCGGTCCCTTGCGTCGACATGGACCGCAACGAGGTACGCCGCGCGTGGGACGCCGTCTCAGAAACCTACGCCCAGCGCCGCGACCCGACGGGCTCCGACGCAGCCCTCCTGGAAGACCTGCTCGAGGCCTGCCCGCCCGACCCCCTCGTGCTCGACGCGGGCTGTGGCGACGGCACGCGGACGCTCGCGAACCTGCCGCGAGGGAGTGTCGGACTCGACATCTCGCGACGCGGCCTCGAACTCGCCGCCGAACGGGTCCCGCTGGCGCGGCTGTTGCAGGGTGACATGACAGCGATCCCTCTACGGGACGGAACCGTCGACGCCGTCACCGCGTACCACGCCGTATTCCACGTCCCGTGCGAGGAGCACCCGACCGTCTACGAGGAGTTCGCCCGGGTGTTGACCGCGGGCGGTCGACTCCTCATGACGCTCCCCGGCGGCCGGTTCGAGACGGTCAGGCGGGGCTGGATGGGCGGGTCGATGTTCTTCTCGGCGCCGGGACGCGAGCGGTCGCTGGAGCAGTTGCGCGCGGCGGGGTTCGGCAACCTGCGAACGGTGACGGCCGACGACCCGCTCGGCGCGTCGACGGAGTTCGTCTTCGCGGAAGTGAACTGAGCGAGAGCACCGCCCGAATGCGGGCCGGGCCGAATGCGGGCCGGGCCGAATGCGGGCCGGGATTACCGGTACTGCGAACAGACCCGCGCGACGCCCTCTTCGAAGGAAATCTCGGGTTCCCAGCCCGTCACGTCGCGCATCTTGGTCGAATCGGCCATCGTGTCGTGGACGTAGACGTCCTCCGGGATCGGGTTGTCCTCGTAGACGGGTTCGAGGTCGGCGCCGAGTTCCTCGTTGAGAACCTCGACGAGGTGGTCGAAGCTGTACTGCTCGCCGGTGCCGAGGTTGTAGATGCCGTCGAGTTCGTGGTCGGCGGCGAGTTCGAGGCCGCGGACGATGTCGTCGACGTGGGTGAAATCGCGCGTTTGCGTGCCGTCGCCCCAGATTTCGGGCCGTCTGCCGTTCGCGATGTCGTCGGCGAACTGGGCGATGAGGTTGGCGTACTCGCCCTTGTGGCCCTCGGCGCCCTCGGCCATCCCCTGGTAGACCGAGAAGAATCGCATCCCGGCCATCGAGAGGCCGTAGTGGTTGCTGAAGTACTCGCCGTACTGCTCGCGGGCGAGTTTGGAGGCCTCGTAGCCGGTGTTGACCGTGACGTCCATGTCCTCCGGCGAGGGCTCCGTGCGGTCGCCGTAGATCGAGGAGGTCGAGGCGTAGACGACCGTGTCACAGCCGTCCTGGCGGGCCTGGTCGACGGTGTTGACGAACCCCTCGACGTTGACGCGGGCGCCCCGCGTCGGGTCGTCCTCGTGCATCGCGTAGGAAGACAGCGCGGCGATGTGGAAGACGACGTCGACGTCGGTCGGCAGGTCGTCGCCGAGGACCGACGCCTCGACGAACTCCACGTCGTCGGTCAGGTTCTCGGGCGTCCCGAGATAGCAGTCGTCCAGCGCCACGACGTCGTTGTCCTCGGCCAGGTAGTTGGCGAGGTTCGAGCCGATAAAGCCCGCACCGCCCGTCACGAGTACTCGCTTGTCTTGCATATGATTCGATGCCCGCGGTCGAGGGGTAAATAAGCGACGTTTACGTTCGTTCACACGTTCTGTGAGGTCGGAGTTCCGGGGGCCGCGGGATCCGTGAAATCGGAGGTGAACGCGAGAGAACCGCCCGAATCCGCGAGCGAGACAGGGTCACACATCCGGCGGGGACCACCGCCGGTTTTAAGAAAATCTATCACCAAGGTTGTTCCATGTCATCGATCGAACTGACGCCTAGCCAGAAAAACATCCTGCAGGAGCTGGTAAACCTCTATCGGGAGTCCGAGAGCGCGGTCAAGGGGGAGGACATCGCCGAGAAGGTCGACCGGAACCCCGGCACCATCCGCAACCAGATGCAGAGTCTCAAAGCCCTCCAACTCGTCGAGGGCGTCCCCGGCCCGAAGGGCGGGTACAAACCGACGGCGACCGCCTATGACGCCCTCCAGATCCAGGAGCTCGACCAGGCGGCGGACGTCCCGCTGTATCACGAGGGCGACCTCGTCCCCGACGCGAACGTCGAGGAGATCGACCTGACGAGCGTCCACCACCCCGAACTCTGTCGCGCCGAGATCCAGCTCCAGGGCTCTATCGCCGACTTCCACGAGGGCGACACCATCACCGTCGGCCCGACACCCCTCTCCAAGCTACAGATCATCGGCACGCTCGAAGGCAAAGACGACACCAACAACAAGCTCATCCTCACCATCGACGACATGCGCGCGCCGGCCGAGGAACCCGAGCACTGACCCGACCCCGCAGTTTCGCAGGCGGTATCGAGTGACGACACGTCTCCTCTCGCGCGTTCGTTTTACCTGTACGTTCATGACAGACAGCGTCTGAGCGCCGGATTTTCGCGACTCGGATTCAAAGGGTTTGTATCGGGGGACTCCCGAGTCGGTCGTATGAGTGAGAACGTCGTCGTGCTCGGCTCCGGCTATGCGGGGGCGGGCGCGATAAAGAGTCTCGAGTCCCATCTCGACGGTCGGGCGGACGTGACGTGGATCTCCGACGTGGACTACCACCTCGTCCTCCACGAGTCCCACCGCTGCATCCGGGACCCGAGCGTCCGTGAGAAGATCACCATCCCGGTCTCGGAGATCAAGTCCCGCTCGACCGACTTCGTCCAGGCGACGGTCGAGGGCATCGACGTCGACGACCGGACCGTCGAACTCGAGGACGCGCCCGACGTCGACTACGACTACCTGCTGGTCGGTATCGGCTCCCGGACCGCCTTCTTCGGCATCGAGGGGCTCAGCGAGTACGCGCACACGCTCAAGAGCCTCGACGACGCGCTGGGCATCCACGACGCGCTCTCGGAGGCCGCCGCGTCGGCCACGCGCGACGACCCCGCGACGGTCGTCGTCGGCGGCGCCGGCCTCTCCGGTATCCAGACCGCGGGCGAAGTCGCCGAGTACCGCGACGACTACGGCGCGAACATCGACATCGAACTCGTCGAGGGCCTCGACCGCGTCCTCCCGAACAAGGACCCGCAGCTCCAGGGCGCGCTGCGCAAGCGCCTCGAAGAAGCCGGCGTCTCCATCCGGACTGGCGAGTTCATCGGCGAGGTCGACGAGGACACGGTCTACATCGGCGACGACACCGAACTCGGCTACGACGTGCTCGTCTGGACCGGCGGCATCACCGGCCGCGAGGCCGTCGAGGACGCCAACGTCGACAAGGACGAACGGAGCCACCGCATCTTCGCCGACGAGACGTTCGAGACGGACGACGACCGCGTGTTCGCCATCGGCGACTGCGCACTGGTCGACCAGCCCGGCGAGAACCCCGCACCCCCGACCGCGCAGGCCGCCTGGCAGGCCGCCGAGGTGGCCGGCGAGAACCTCGCGCGACGCGTCTACGGCCAGCCGCTCGAAGAGTGGACCCACAAGGACAAGGGGACCGTCGTCTCCGTCGGCGAGAAGGCCGTCGCCCACGACGTGATGGGCGTCCCCATCTCGACGTTCGGCGGCACGCCCGCGAAACTCCTCAAGAAAGGCATCGCGGCGCGGTGGATCTTCGACGTCTCCGGCATCGGCAACGCGCTCGACGCCTGGCCCGATATGTGACGCCGGCCACCGACAGCCGACAGCTCTCGCCGCCGTAGTCCGCGCGCTTCGTTCGATTTATGGGCCGACTCTTCCTTTCGCCGGTATGGACGCGTACGCGATAATCGGGAACCCCGCCGCGCACTCGCTGTCGCCGGTCATGCACGAGGCAGGCTTCGACGAACTCGGCATCGACGCCAAGTTCAACGCGCTGGAACCCGCCGAATCGGACGGCGCCGCCGCCGTCGGGGCCGCCGACACGCTCAACTTCTCCGGCCTGACGGTCACGAGCCCGTTCAAACAGGACGTCATGTCCGAGGTGGACCTCGCGGAGTCCGCAGAGCGTCTCGGTGCCGTCAACACGATCGACTTCACCGACGACGGTCCGGTCGGCCACAACACCGACGGTCCGGGCGCCGTCGAAGCGCTCAAACACCACGACGTGGAGCTGACTGGCAGCGCCGTCGTCGTCGGTGCCGGCGGCGCGGGGCGCGCGCTGGCGTTCTCCCTGGCCGACGAGGGGATGGACGTGAAAGTCTCCAACCGCACCGAGTCGAAGGCCCACGACCTCGCCGACGACGTCCCCGGCGTGACGGGACACGGACTGGACGAGCTCGCGGAGTTGCTCGCCGACGCGTCCGTGCTGGTCAACTGCACGACGGTCGGCATGGAAGAGCCAGAGGCCACGCCGGTCCCGAAAGACGCGCTGCACGGCGATCTCGCCGTGCTGGATGCCGTCTACACACCGATGGAGACGCGCTTGCTGCGCGAGGCGGGTGATCTGGGTGCCACGACCGTCGACGGCGCGTGGATGCTCCTGTTCCAGGGCGTCGTCGCCTTCGAACTGTGGACCGGCGAGGACGCGCCGGTCGACGCGATGAACGACGCGCTCCGTAGCGCCCTCGAATAGGAGCGCGGTCGCGCCCGCGGTGCTGTGCGTTCACTCGTCCGCGAGCGGACCGCTCCCACTCGCGATATAGATATTCCCGCCGTTGTACCCGCGGACGGTCGACGCCCGAAATCGGGAGTCGAGGCTCGCGGGGATGTCAGTCTCGTGGTTCCAGTCGGTGAGTCGCGCGAGCACCGGGACGACGAGCGGATTGGTCAGCGACCACGGCAGCGACTGGAACGGGCGTGCGTCGAGCACGGCGAGTCGGCCGTCCGGTCGGAGCGCCGTCGCCGCCGCCGCGACTGCCGCGACCGGGTCGGGCATCGCACTGAGGGACATCGAGGCGTAGACAGCGTCGACGCTCCGGTCGGGGACCGGCAGCGTCGTCGCGTCACCGAGGACGACGTGGACGTTGTCCCAGCCCGCTCGCGCGACTCGGTCGGCGGCCCGCTCGACCATCCCGGGGCTGTAGTCGACACCGACCACGGTTCCCTCGGGGCCGACGGCCTCGCGCAATCGCTCGAAGGAGTTGCCGGGGCCACAGCCGAGTTCGAGGACCCGGTCGCCAGTCTGGAGGTCGAGAGCCGCGACACTCCGGCGGCGAAACGTCGACCCTCTGCCGAGAAAGGCCAGCGCGTAGAGTCCGCGAAGAGCCAGTCGGTGACGGCTCCACCAGTCGTAGAGTGCGCGCCCGTTCACGGGGCGTCTGCTCCGTCTCTCGCTGTCTCGCCGCCGTCCTCTACACCGAGTCCGAGACCGGGATACCAGCGGTCCGCGCCCGCCGCGTCGGCAGCGGCGTCCATCTCGGCCATCACGGAGACGGCTTCGCTGGCCGTCTTCGCGGCCTTGCGCTCGCCCTCGGGCCGGAACTCGCCGGTGACGCGGTTGGCGTAGACGGTACACACCGCGCCGGCCCGGAGCCCGTAGACGTTCGCGAGCGTCATGATGGCCGCGGCCTCCATCTCGACGTTGAGGACGTTCGCCGCGCGCAAGTTCTCGACGAGTCGGTCGCTGCCGGCGGCCTCGAACCCCTGGAACCCCGGGCGACCCTGCCCGGCGTAGAAGCTGTCGGTGCTCGCGGTGATCCCGAGGTGGTAGTCGTAGCCAAGGCGTTCGGCGGCGGTGACCAGGGCCCCGACGACCCGGTCGTCCGCGCTCGCGGGGTAGTCCTCGCGGACGTACTCCTTGCTCGTGCCTTCCTGACGGACGCCGCCGGTCGTGATGACGATGTCGCCGACCGACGCTTCCTCGCGGATGGCGCCACAGGAGCCGACTCTGATGAACGTGTCTGCGCCGACGCGCGCGAGTTCCTCGACGGCGATGGCCGCCGACGGCGAGCCGATCCCGGTGGAGGTGACGGAGATGGGCGTCCCGTCGTGGGTGCCCGTCGCGGTGCGGTACTCGCGGTGTTCGGCGACGAGAGCGTGGTCGTCCCACCCCTCCGTGACCTTCTCGACTCGCTCGGGGTTGCCCGGCAGGAGGACGCTGTCTGCCACGTCGCCGGGTTCGACCCCGACGTGGTACTGCCGGTCGGCGTTCGGGTCCTCGCTGGCCGGCACGTCGCGGTCGCCGCCGTCCGTGGAGGCGCCCGATTCATCGGCCGCTGTGGAGTCGTCACCCATCGGTGACCATCTCCCGCGAGATGGCGGCGGGGAGGAGTTCGCCGAGACGGTACTCGACCGGGTCGGCGTCGCCATCGCCCTCGCAGACGACGACGAACGTCTCGTCGCAGAACTCCGCGAAGCTCTGTCGACACATCCCACAGGGGGTCACGCCGTCGCGGGACGCCGAGGAGACGGCGACGCGGTCGAACTCGCGGTGGCCGTCGCGGACAGCCGCGCCGAGGGCCACCTCCTCGGCGTGGAGGCTGTTCGAGTAGTTCGCGTTCTCGACGTTACAGCCCGTGTATATCGACCCGTCCGCGGTCCTCAGGGCCGCGCCGACCGCGTACCCCGAGTACGGGGCGTACGCGTCCTCGGCGGCCGCGCGCGCCCGGTCGAGTAGTTCGCTCATGGCACACCGGACGAGCGGCGAGGACAAAATAGGCGGGGGCCACTCCTGGTGGCCCGCCGGATCACGCGCGGTCGACTGCGGCGCGGACAGTCGCCGAAACCGCCTCGATCAGTTCGTCGACGTCCTCGCTCTCGGCGTAGACTCGCACGTACGGCTCGGTGCCGCTCGGTCGGACGAGCGTCCACGAGCCGTCTGGAAGTTCGAGGCGGACACCGTACTCGGTGTCGACCGACGCGGCCGGGAACTGGTCCGGGAGCGTCTCGGCCAGTCGGTCCATCACTGCGGCCTTCGCCTCGTCCGGGCACTCGACGCTCACCTTCTCGTAGGGCCGCTCGGTGACAGGTTCGCGAAGCGCGTCGAGCCCCTCGTCGGCGACCAGTCGGGCGAGGACGGCGGCGCTGGCGACGCCGTCGATCCAGTCGCCAAAGCGCGTGTGGATGTGTTTCCACGGCTCGGCCGCGAAAACGACTTCGGTGTCGTCGCCGCCCGCGGCGCGGGCCTCGGCGATACCGACGTGGAGCGCCCCCAGTCTGACGCGCTCGACGCGTCCGCCGGCGGCGCGGACCCGCTCGTCGATTCTGGCCGACGCGTTGGGCGTCGTCACCACGACGGGGTCGGCCGCGTCGCTGGTGTTGACGTAGTGTTCTGCGAGGATGGCGACGACGGTGTCCTCGTGGACGACCTCGCCCTCGCCGTCGACGATCACGATCCGGTCGGCGTCGCCGTCGTGACCGATCCCCAGCGTCGCGCCGCCGTGGCCCGCCTCGTCCGAGAGGTGGCCGTCCGCGACGTACGCCCTGAGGTCACGCAGGCTCTCCGGCGTGGGTTTGCTCTCGCGGCCGGGGAAGTGACCGTCGACGTTCGCGTTGATCGCGTCGACCGACGCGCCGAGTTCGCGGAGGACCTGCGGCGTCGCGAGACTCGCCATCCCGTTCCCGCAGTCGACCGCCACGGAGAGCCCGTCGAGCGGCGCTCCGTGGTCGGCGGCGAACCCGGCGACTGCCCCGCGGTAGTCGGGGAGGACGTCGGTTCGCCGGCTCCGCCCCCATTCGTCCCACGCGACGGGCTCGGCCCCGTCAGCGACGCGGCGCTCGACGCGGGCTTCGCCGTCGTCGTCGTACTCCTGGCCGTCGGCGAAGACCTTGATCCCGTTGTCGTGGGGCGGGTTGTGACTCGCCGTGAGCATCACGCCGCGGCCGCCGCGCGAGGCGTAGGCGAGCGCGGGCGTCGGTACCTGGCCGACGCGCTCGACGGCAGCGCCGGCGCTCGACACTCCCGATTCGACGGCGGCGGCAAGACCCTCACCCGTGGTGCGTCCGTCGCGACCGACCACGACCGATCCCCCGTCCGGGGCGGCCTCCGCTGTCGCGTCCGCGCCGACGGCGCGGCCGACGGCGAGAGCCAGTTCGGGCGTCACCTTCGTCCGCACGTCGCCGCGGATCCCCGCCGTTCCGAACAGTTCCATAGCCGGAGCCACGCGGGCGGCGGTGTTAACCGTGGTGACTGCATTCCAGCGAGAGACGCGACTCGCGACGGGGAGAAATCGAGAGAAGGCAACTCGCCGAACTCAGACGCCGTCGAAGTTCTCGAAGCCTTCGATGTCGACGCCGTCGGCGGTGACCTCGGCGACGTAGACGCCGTTGCCGGAGCCGGTGTCGCGCTCGGCGGCGGCGCGCACGGCGGCGACGGCCGACTCCCGCGCCTCGTCCATCGAGAGCCCCTCCTCGTAGCGGTCCTCGAGGGTCCCGTAGGCGACGGTGAGGCCGGAGCCGGTGATGGTGTAGTCGTCTTTCATGACGCCGCCGGCGGGGTCGATGCTGTAGACGTGGGCGCCGTCGTCGTCGACACCACCGAGGATGGGATTGATGGCGAAGAAGGGGCCGCCGCGGGCGAAGTTACCCGCGAGCGTCGCCAGCGCGTTGATGCTCATGTCCTCGCCGCGGCGGGCCTCGTAGAGGTTGACCTCGGCGCGCAGCGAGCGGATGAAGGACTGAGCGCCGCCGACGGAGCCGACGAGCGTCAGCGCGGCGGTCGGGTGGATCTGCTCGACCTTCTGGACGGTCTTGTTGGAGACGAAGCGCCCGCCCAGGGAGGCGCGCATGTCCGTGGCGACGACGACGCCGTCGTCGGTTGAGATGCCGACGGTCGTCGTCCCGGTCTCGTTGACCTTCTCGCGGTCGCCGCCCGACTCCTCGGGGAAGGATCCGATCTCGGGCTCGGTGGGGTCTGCGGGGCCGACCCCGTGGCGCTCAACGTTCTGCGAAAAGTCCGAACCGGCGTATGGGTCACGCATGTCTCAGGGTATCAGTCCTGTGCTGATAATACCACCGTTTCGGTCGGAGTTCGCCGCGGCGTCACCGGGTCGGCCGAGGCTCCGCGTGGTGGTGTGAGAACGGGTCACCGCAACGGGACGAGTGCGGGGATCAGAACGTGTCGTGGTCTCGGGTCGGTCCTGTCTACCGGGCGGCCGCGCTGTCGTAGACGTCACCGGCGCGGTCGACGACCCTGTGGACGGGGAGGGTGACCCCGAGTTTCTGCATCGCGACGGCCATCGGAAACAGCGCGATGCCGGTGAGCAGGCTCAACTGGTACAGCACGAACGCGATTGCGCGGATGGGCAGGGTACGCATCGTGGTATGACTCAGTCTCCAGTGAGAGCAGTATATAAATCTACCCCCGGATTTTCGAACGTGAGTTTTAGATCGTGATAGATCACCCCGCCGCGGTCTTGCGATTAAAGCGGACTTGTTCTCGACGCAAGGAGAGACGCCTCAGGGCCGGTCACGAAGTAACGGGCAGTTTGGTGAAGCGACGTATCGTCATAAGTTATGACTGCGATTGCGGTGACGTGCGCAGCCCCCGGAGGACGTTCGACGGCCTTCGGCGGCCGGGCTGACGGCGCTGATCGGACACGTCACGGAATCAAAAGCCCGATTACGGAGAAGGGACCACAGGAGCGTATGAACTACATCGTAGTGATGGAGGCGGCCTGGTTGGTCCACGACGTCGAGAACATCGACGACGCGCTCGGCGTCGCGATCAGCGAGGCTGGCAAGCGGCTCAACGAGCAGGACATGGACTACGTCGAGGTCGGGGTGGGCTCGACGACCTGTCCCGCGTGCGGCGAACCGTTCGACTCCGCGTACATCGCCGCCGAGACCGCGCTGGTCGGCCTCGTCCTCGAGATGGACGTGTTCAACGCCGAGAGCGAGGAACACGCCCAGCGCATCGCCAAAAGCGACGTCGGCGGCGCGCTCCGGGACGTCCCGCTCAAGGTCATCGCGACCGAAGCCACGGAAGATACCGACGACGACGGGGACTGATTCTCCGCGGTCCGAACGCTATCGCACCGCCTGAACGCTATCGCGCGGCGAGTCGCGTCTCGGTGTCTTCGCTGGTCAGCGCCGCGGTCACTCGCTCGACGGCGGGCGACCCCTCCGCCGCGTTCTCCAGCAGGACTGTCTCGCTCGGGAAGAGTTTCTCACCGACAGTCAGGCCGTGGTCCCGGGCAGTCGACCCGCTGACGGTCAGATAGACGCCGATGCCAGTTTCCGCAATGGCCTCCTCTTCCATCTGGTCGTCGTTCGGGTACGTGAACTCGATACCGTCGGTCGCGTCGGTGCCGAGGACGGCCTGGACGAGTCGCTCGTAGCGCGGGGAGAGACAGAGTTCGCCCTCGTAGGCGTCGACGAACGACCGATCCAGGTCGGGGTCGTGTCCGGCCGCGGTGTCCCGCGTCGCGAGCAGCGAGTGCCAGACCGTATCGCCCAGTCCCGAGACCAGTCGCACGTCAGTGTCGCGCGGGTCGATCCGTTCGTTGACGCCATCGAGCGACGAGAGCGGGTCGGGCCGGAGTTCGACGACCTCTTCGAGGACGAGGTCGGCGCTGTCGAACCCCAGCGGTACCTCGTGTTTCCGTAGCGCCCGGAACGGTTCCTCGCGCCCGACCAGCCGCAGGTTCAGGTCCTCGGCCAGCGGGACGACCACGCTGTCGAAGACGACGCGCCGGGGCATCCCCTGGCGGTCGTCGCGGATCAGCGTGTACTCCGGCGCGGTCGGGTCCTCCTGGTCGCTGTAGCGTGCGAGTCGGTCGTAGACGTCGCCGTCGGCTTCCTGGTTGCCCTTCGTGACAGCCTTCTCGTAGCGCAGCGTCGAACTGATGTCGTCGGCGAGGTCGGCCGTCCCCGTCTCGGCCGCCAGCCGTTCCAGGACGGCCTCGAGCGGCCGACCCTTCCGCGGGACGGCGACGCTGACTGTACTCATTGGTAGCCGCCACACCGTCGCGCGGTAAAACGAGTGCGGTTCTCGGCGGCACTGTGACGCGCTAGCGTCCCACCGCATCGCAGACCGAGTCCCGCCCGGAACCGGATCAGCTGCCGCCGATGACCGACGAGAGCTGCTCGCGCCACTCTTTGAGTTCCGTGATTTCGCTTTCGATCTCGTCGATATCGCCTTTGACCTCCTCGACGTCGATGTCACCCACCTGCGATTCCAGGTCGTCGAGTTCGGACTCGACGTCGTCGACGGACTGGGAGACCTCGTCGATCTCGGATTCGACGCTGCTGACGTCAGTCTGGACGGAGTTGACGTCGGTCTGGACCGAGTCGACGTCGCCCCGGACGGAATCGACATCGTCGAGCACGTCGTCCATGTCCGATTCGAGGGCGGACATCGAGGACTCGACTCCCTCGACGGTCTCTTCGATACCCGAGAGCGCCTCCTCGTGGCTCGAAGCCAGCTCTCTGACTTCCTCCAGGTCGGACTGGAAGGACTCGACCTCCGTGCGGAGGTCGTCGATGAGTTCGTCGCCGGTGCCGTTCTCGTCGAGGAACTCCTCTAGCGCGTCGGTGTAGGCGAGCAGATCGGCCACTTCGGTCTGGAGGCGCTGGATGCGCGCGTCGACACTGCCCGAATCTTCGGCCGCCAGATCGAAGGCCTTGCGGAGGAGTTTGACGTCCTCGCCGTCGACGTTGCCGTTGCGGATCTCTGTCGCGAGCGCGGCGACCAGCGAGTCAGCGTCCGCCCCGTCGAGCGTGACCTCGCCGCCCGAGTCCGACGAGCCGCCGGACTCGATGGTAGAGCCGCCGTCTGAGGTGGCCGGTTCGTCCGGCGCGTTCGGGTCCTTCAGGTCGAGGGTGTCGACGTCAGCGTCGTCCGCGTCGTCTTCCTCGTCATCCTCGAGACCCGGGACCGAGTCGCTGTCGCCCGAGATAACGTCGCGAACCACGTCGCTGCCGCCCTCGTCGACGACGTCGGATTCGTCCAGCGGCGGGTCGACGCTCTCGATGACCGGTTCGGTCAGGAACTGCTCGACGTTGTCGGTCCCGGTCGCGCGGATGCCGTAGACCGTCGTGTACTCCGAGTTGGCCTCGATCTCCCGCTCGAAGGTGATCGTGTCCTCGTCGATGTTCCAGTACTCGCTGCCGTACTCCGGGTGAAAGCCCAGGTCCTCGACGGCCACGTCCTCGGGCACTTCGTCGACGACGACGACTGTCACCGTCTCCGACCGCGTCGAACTGATCTCGAAGGCGATCGCCGGCACCGGGAACTCGTCTTCTTCGAAGCGCTTGTCCACCGTCACCCCGTCGGAAGACACGCTCACTTTCTCGTATTGCTGTGAGTCGCTCATATGCTCTCACTTGGAGGGACCACCTTAATGATACTTGTTGTCCGTTACCATACAATTTACCGGCCGAACGCCTTCACGACTCTGTTCACTCGCTCACGAAATCGCCCGATCAACCCCACAGGCTCAGAGGTCGGCTCGGTCACCGCCGACAGATCGGCGGGGCCGCTGCTTACAGATCGACCCGGTCACCGATCTCGACGATTTCCAGCGCGCGCGGGTACTCGAAGCTCGCGGCGTGGTTGTGCAGGACGGTTGGTTCCGTCGTCGTACCCTTCCACATGTCCCAGTGGCTCGGCAGGAGCCGGTCGATTTCGGCCTCGTTTGCGGCCTCGATGATCTGGTTCTCGTCGTTGTACCACTTCGTGCGCACGGGCTCGCCGGTCTCGGAGTCGTCGATGTTGCCGACCGCGCCGAAGGCGAGCACGCCCAGGTCGACGTCGTACTCCTCGGCGACGACGCCGAACTCGCCGGGACGGGCGTCCCCGCCGTGGAAGAACGTGCCGGCGTCGTGCTCGAAGACGAGCGAGACGGGGTGGATCGCGTCCGGGTCGTTCGCGGGTTCGACGTGGACGGTGAACGACCCCACCTCGACGGTGTCGCCCTCGGTGATCCCGTGGAGCTGGTCGTCCGTGACGGCGTACTCGCCGAGCCAGTCCTCCTCGCGGATCACGTCGTGGCCGGAGTCGGTCGTGTAGTAGTCGGCGTTCGCGTTCGCGAGGATCGGCGCCTGGCTCTCGCCGTCGACGTGGTCGGTGTGTTCGTGGGTCGCGAAGACGGCGTCGGCCTCCTGGACGTCCGTCGGGTCGAACGGGATCGGGATCATTCGCACTGTCCGCGGCGGTTTCCCGATGCCGAGGTACGGGTCGATGAAGACCGTCGTCCCGTCGCTCGCTTTCAGCACGAAGCCGTTGCATCCGAGATACCAGACCGCGACGCCATCGGGCGAGGCGTCTTCGACCGCGCGCACGAGCCAGTCGCCCCAGTCACTGTCTACCATGTGTCACCATGCGCGTGGCCGTGGCTAAGGTGTAACGGATCGACAGAAACGCCGACCGGACTGCCAGCAGAGAGTGCGCGGCGAGTGCGTGGCGAGCGTGTGGCGAGCGATGTCTGTGTCAGTCTTCGCAGCAGCCGCCGGCCTTCTGGCCGAAGTCGATCGCGAGGGACTCGGAGACGGTCTCGTTGAGTTCCTGCAGGCGGAGTTCGAGTTCGTTCTGGGCCTGGAGGTACTCGGACATCTTCGGGATTTCGTGGAGGTCCTGCTGGGCGTTCTGGAGTTCGCGGAGGTCGTCGCGGGAAGCCTCGCCGGCCTGTCGCGCGAGCATGAACTCTTCGCGGACCTGTTCGAACTCGCGGATCTCTTCCTGGAGTTCCTCGTCGGCCTCGACGGCGGCTTTCTTCTCCTCGAAGCGCTGGTAGACCGGCAACTCGGCGATGGCGTCGCCGAGATCGCGCGCGAGCTGGTCGACGTCAGCGGTCGCCTCGGTCCCGACGGCGTCGGTGTCGGTGCTCATCGCTCGTTGGTACGGACTTCAGCGGTTTGAAGGTGCCGACTGCAGAGCGACGGCCGCAGATGGTCGCGGTCAGTCGCGGCGGACGACGTGACAGTCACGACAGCGCGCCTCGTATTTCTCCTCGGCGCTGACGACGATAGTCGGGTCGTCGACGTGGGCGGGGTCGCCGTCGATGAGCCGCTGGTTTCGCGAGGCGGGGTCGCCACACTGCGCGCAGATCGCGCGGCGCTTCTCGACGTACTCCCCGACCGCCATCAGCGCGGGCAGCGGGTCGAACGGCTCACCGCGGAAGGTCTGGTCGGTCCCGGAGACGATCACCCGGTAGCCGTCGCCGGCCAGCGCCTGGCACGCGTCGACCAGCGTGTCGGTGAAGAAGTTGGCCTCGTCGATCGCGACGACGTCGCCCTCGGTCCGTCGGCGGAGCGTCTCGGTCACCGGCCCGTCGACGTCGACGACGATGGCCTCGTACTCGCTGCCCCGGTGAGACCCGATGACCGTCTCGCCGTAGCGGTCGTCGATGTTCGGCGTGAAGACGGTGACGTCCTGGCCGGCGATCTCGGCGCGCTCCAGCCGGCGGATCACCTCCTCGGTCTTCCCCGAGAACATACAGCCGGTGACGACCTCGATCCAGCCGCCGGCGATCGCCTCTGGCGTCATCCGCTATCGGCTTGCCCGAACGCCGGTATCAAGATTCCCCTTCGCGGACGACCGGGACCACCCCTGGCGAGTGTCGCGGTTCAGGGGAACTCGGGCGGACGCGACCGCTGGGGGACCGGCAGGCGGTCGCGGAAGGCGACGGCCGCGCCGACCGGGTAGGCGACCGCGAGCACCGCGGCGCGGGCGAGGACCGGCGAGGGGAGCGACCAGTCGAGGTTCGCCACGAGCGCGAGGCCGAGCAGGCCGACGGCGCCGCTGGCCACCCAGAGACCGACCGCGAACTTGAACAGCCGGTGGAAGGGCCAGTCGTCGGCGACGAACGGGTAGCTCCCGCCCGAGGCGACGACGAGCGCGGCGACCTGCGGCGGGCGCGCGAAGATCGGCGCACCGACCGCGAGTGCGTAGCAGACGGCGAATCCGGGAAAGAGGACGACGTACAGCCCGAGCGTCGCGAGAAGGAAATCGGCAGTCGCTTCGGCCCAGGAGCCGAGTGTCACGGGACGGACTGTGGGCCGGAACAGTATAATTCCGGCGTCGTGATGACCGACTCCAGGCTGATCCGGACCGCGACGGATCCGGACCGCAGCCGATCCGGACCGCGGAGGTTTTAGGCGTTCGACCGATATAACGGTTCAATGAGCCAGGATTCGACGGACGCTGGAGGCCGAGACGGCGACCCGCCCCGCACCGAGGGCGACCTCACGGGGACGGGAATGTCGCTCAAACACGACCGGGAGTGGGACTACGAACTCGACCGGATCGTCGACGAGGTCGACGAGCGCGACGCCGAGACGGTCGGCCTCCAGTTCCCCGAAGGCCTCAAGCGGCGCGGCCCGCGCGTGGCCGACGACCTGCGCGCGGAACTGCCCGACGACGTGACCGTCATGATGTCCGGCCAGCCCTGCTACGGCGCCTGCGACCTCGACACCTACCTGATGCGCCGGACGGACGTGTTCGTCCACTTCGGCCACAGCCCGATGAAAGAATCGGACAAGATCATCTACGTCCCCCTCTTCTCGAACGTCGACGTCTTCCCGATGATGGAGCGGGCGGTCGACGAGGAACTGGCCGCCGCCGACGACGACCCGGACGTGGGGCTCGTCACGACCGCCCAGCACATGAACAAGTTCGAGGAGATGCGCTCCTTTCTCGGAGAGCGCGGCTACAACGTCCACACTCGCCGCGGCGACGACCGACTCACCCACGAGGGCCAGGTGCTGGGCTGTAACTACGCCTCCGCGGAGGTCGACGCCGACCAGATCCTCTACGTCGGCGGCGGGAAGTTCCACCCGCTCGGTCTCGCGATGGAACACCCCGAGAAGACGGTCGTCATCGCCGACCCCGTCAACAACGCGCTCTCGATCGCGGACACGGAAAAGTTCCTGAAACAGCGCTACGGCGCGGTCCACCGCGCGATGGACGCCGAGGAGTGGGGCGTCATCTTCTGCACGAAGATCGGGCAGGGTCGCTGGGACGTCGCCCAGGAGATCGTCGAGGAAAACGACGACGCCTACCTCATCACGATGGACGAGATCACCCCCGACCGCCTGACGAACTTCGGCATGGACGCCTACGTCAACACCGGCTGTCCCCGGATCACCACCGACGACGGCCCGCAGTTCAAACAGCCGATGCTCACCCCCGGCGAGTACGAGATCGCCATCGGCGAGAAACCGCTCGAGGACCTCTCGTTCGACACCTTCCACGGCACCTGGTGAGGCCCGCCCTCACAGCCGCCACCCGCAGTCGTTCGCGGGACAGCCGCCACCCGCAGTCGTTCGCGGGACAGCCGCCACCCGCAGTCGTTCGCGGGACAGCCGCCACCCGCAGTCGCCCGCGGGACAGCCGCCACCCGCAGTCGCCCGCGGGACAGCCGCCACCCGCAGTCGCCCGCGGGATTACCTGTGGGCATGCGACAACGTTTATACATTCACGGCAGGTATTTCAACGCGAACCCGGAGCGCGGGGGTCCCACATGAGTACGAAAACGCAACTCGCCCAGCAGTTGGCCGTCGTCGCGGGGTTCGATGACCCTCGTGTCGACCTCGAACAGTACCGGACACCGCCCGACATCGCGGCGCATCTGATCCACACCGCCGACCTCCACGGCGACATCGAGGACCGGATCGTCGTCGACCTGGGCACCGGGACGGGGATGCTCGCGCTCGGTGCCGTCCTGCGGGGGCCCGAAACCGTCGTCGGCGTCGACCTCGACCCGGAGCCGCTCGGGACGGCACAGGCCAACGAGCGACGGGTCGCGGCTACCGCCGAGGTGGAGTGGGTGCGGGGCGACGCGACCGCCGCGCCGCTTTGCCCGGACGGCCCGACGACGGTCGTGATGAACCCGCCCTTTGGCGCACAGTCCGGCAACGAACACGCCGACCGTGGGTTTCTCGCCACCGCCGCGGAGATCGCGGACGTCTCCTACTCGATCCACAACCGGGGGAGCGAGGAGTTCGTCGAAGCCTTCGCGGCCGACAACGCTGGCGACGTGACTCACGCTTTCGAGGCCGAACTCGACCTCCCGCGCCAGTTCGAGTTCCACGACGATGACCGGCGGACCATCCCCGTCGAAGTCTTCAGGATCGAGTGGCAGCGGGAGTGAGCGGCGGATATTCTTGTCCGGCTGCGGGTCGAGTGTCGCTCCCCGGCGACGGCGAGACGGTCACCGTGCACGGCCTGGCTTTGCCTTCTTCGCGACCTGAACACGGGTATCGTTGTAGACCGCGTAGAGGTCGCGGTCGTCGCGTTCGAGCGTGAGCCCGCCGACCTCGGTTGCGTTGACCGGCCCCGGCATCCGACTGCGACCGAGCGTGACGTTGCCCCGCGAGACCCGGAGCGCGAAGCCGTTCTGGACGGGGGCGATGGAGACGTTGCGGCCGGCGATCACCGGTTGCGCGCGGACCGGCCCGGTCGCGTAGGCGAGCTTTCGCGGTTCGCCGTGTTCCCAGATCTGGACGCGGTAAGCGGTGCCGTTGCCGACGAGCGACCAGCCGTCGCGGGTGGCGTAGACCGTCTCGCGCCAGCCGAGCCCGCCGACTCTGACGCGGGCGAACCCGTTGAACGCGAGGCTCTGTTTCGAGACGCTCTCCAGCCAGATCCCCCGCCGTTCGCTGATGACGACGACGCCGCTCGACCGTATCTGCTCGTCTTCGGCGTATATCCAGTCGTTCGCGAACGAGACGTACTCGTTCGGGACGCCCTCGACGTAGGTGACTGTGTAGTCGCGGACGTCGACGGTCTCGGCGCTCTGGGGCAGGTCGCCCGAGACGGTCGCGAACCCGAACGGGATGGCCGCGGCGGAGAGGCCCAGCAGGAAGACGAGCACGACGGCGAGGGCAGTCTGTCTGCGCGGGACGTCGAACCGCGAGCTGAGCGGCCGGTCAGAGGCCCAGACCGCCGACGCGATGACCGCCGCGAACAGGAAGACGAGGGCGACGCCGACCGCCCGGTAGAGGACGAACTGGGTATCCCCGCGCGGGCGGTAGATGGCCCACAGCGACTGTCTGATGCCGAAGACGACGGCCGCGAACCAGAGATAGAGCGCTTTCGGCCGGTCGTCGCGGGCGCGCAGGACGACGAACGCGAGACCGGCGCCGAGCAAGACGCCGAGCGCGTGGCCCTGGATCGCGATGTCGGACCACCACGGTGAGAACAGGCCCGGACTGGGTTCGCGGACCAGCGTCGGGCTCTTCAGCCCGCTGTAGACCACCGAGACGACGCGCTCGCTCACCAGCGCGAACACCGCGATGAGCGGCCGGGCGACGATGGCGAAGCCCGCGAACGCGAACACCACTCCGGAAAAGCCGATCACCGGGCCGGCCGTGAACACGCCGGTGAACAGCCCGACGGCCACCGCGCCGGCGGGGACGGCGAGGATCCGGACGAACGGGTTGGTCCGCCACGAGGCAAACGACTGGCTGCCCCGCTCGCGCGGATGGTGGCCGATCACGTACTCGACGATCGGCGCGTAGACGAGCGTCCCCTGGAGGTTGCCGGTGAGGTGGCCCATCCCCTGGTGGGCGAAGGGCGCGACGACGGTGCCGAGCGGGTAGAAGTACGACCACGAGTAGAAGGGGATCGTCATCGGGTTTCGGGGGTGGTCCCACCCGCCCTGGACGAACCAGTAGACCGAGAGGACACCGAAGATGGTGAGTAGCGTCCCCCACGGCACGCCGAGGACGAACCGCCGCCTGAGAACGCCGGCCCACCGCCACTCGATCGGCGAGAGGGCGCGAGCGACGGCGAGAGAGACGAAGATAGCGACGACGAGAAGCACCTGCTGAATCACGACCAGGGGGAGCGGATCCAGAACGGAGGACTGCAGCATACCCGCCACATGGAGGTGGGGTTAGTTATCAGTGACGGCGGCGGGGTCACCGTGTCTCACCGCCGCTGTCACGACTCGGCGGAGTCGCGGGCCGGTCGGCGGACGGGTCGCAGGATTTTCGGTGGCGGCCGTAGATACCCCGGCTGATGGGAGTTCGGCCACCAGCGGACGACGTCGACGAGGAACCGGACGTGGTGGAGTTCGGCATCGCCGCACTGGACGCCCGACTCGAGAGCGCCGACGTGTCGTTCCCGGCGACAGCGTCCGAACTGGACGACCGGTTCGGGCACACCGACATCCCCTACGACGCCGCGGGGAACACGATGGCGTTCAGTGACGCGCTGGCGGCGGCCGACCGCGAGGAGTTCGAGTCGGAACAGGACCTGTTGAACGCGATGCACCCCGTCTTCGAAAACAAGCGCCAGGCCGCGTCGACCAGTCTCATGGCGCGTCTGCGAGCGCTCATCCCGTTCTGAGCCAGCGTCCGAACCCGCCGAACAGGCGCGATCAGCCCTGCTCTGGCCGACCGGTCTGCTGGTCGGGGGTCGACTGGTCGGGTGCCGACTGCGTGTCCGCGTCGGTCCGGCCGCCGAGTTCGGTCTGTTCGGTCCGGGCCTGTCGGTCGGCTGCCGAACCGTCGCTCGTCACTGTCTCCTCGGCTCTTGGAGGCGGTCGCTCGCTGAGTCGTTCGGCGAGGTCCTCCAGCCGCCGGGTCTGTTCGCGGTTGATCGTGACGACCATGTCAGAGAGGACGCCGAACATCAGCAACTGGACGCCGAAGACGATGGCGAAGGCACCGACCACGGCGAGCACCTCGTGGGAGATGTTCCGGGTGACCCACTCGACGGCGACGTAGACGCCCAGGCTCGCACCGACGAGCGTCGAGACGATGCCGACGCTCCCGAAATAAAAGAGCGGGTTGTTCGTCTTCGCCATCTTGTACAGCGTGAGGATGATGTCCCCGCCGTCCCGGAAGGGTCGCAGGTTCGTCTCGGACTCGTCGGGTCGCGCGAGATAGCGGATATCCACGACCTCCGTCCGGATGTTGTGTTTCACGCACTCGACGGCCATCTCCGTCTCGATGCCGAACCCGTCCTCCGAGAGGGTCATCCGATCGATGGCGTCGCGAGTGAGCGCGCGGTAGCCGCTCAGGATGTCCCTGTGGTTCCGCCCGTGGATGAGTTTGAACGCGCGGTTGATGATCCCGTTCCCGAACTCGTTGAGGCGGCTCATCGCCCCCGCCTCCATGTCGGCGAAGCGGTCGCCGATGACGTGGTCGGCCCGCCCCTCGAAGATCGGTTCGAGCATCGCCGCGGCGTCTTCGGCACGGTAGGTCGAGTCGCCGTCCAGCATCAACACGACCGGCGCGTCGGTCATTCTGAACCCCTCCTGCAGCGCCTGCCCTTTCCCCCCGTTACCCCGCTGTGTGACGACGCGTGCGCCCTCCTCCTCGGCGATCGACTGGGTTCCGTCGGTCGACCCGCCGTCGATGACGAGGACGTTCTCGAACCCCTCCGCCCGGAACGAAGAGACGACGGGCCCGATTGTCTCGGCCTCGTTCAGCGTCGGAACGAGGACGCAGACGTCGTCGTATCCGGTCATCGGTTCCGCTTGGCCCCTCCGAGAGAAAAAGGTTCCCGCTCGGCTATCGCCGGCTGATACGGCCCGAGACCGCCCGCCGACCGAGGGAATCTCCGTATCGCGGTCCTCGTAGCGATGCCCCGAGGCGCGTCTCCGTCGGCATCGGTGCGACCCGGAAACACTCCACAATACTCCCGCTCAGTCGTCGGCGCGCTGGTCGCTCAGATGCTCCCAGACCTCCGCACAGCCACAGCCGTCTTCCACGCCGTCCAGGTGGTCGTCGTCCGCGGTCTCTGCGCGTTCCATAGTTACTCAGTTCGTGAGTAACCAGGATATCCGATAGTAAATACTTTTCGGGGAACTTTAGGCCGGTCGGGGAGTACGACCGGACGACATGGCCGAGGATCCGTCGGGGTGGGCAGACACGCTGGGGCTGACAGAGTACGAGGAGACGGCGCTCGCGGAGTTGCTGTCGCTCGGTCGGACGACAGCGCCGAACCTCGCAGAGGCGACGGACATCCCGAAGGCGCGGATCTACGGCGTCCTGGAGTCGCTCTCGGACAGGGGGTTCATCAAGGTCGTGCCGGGTCGGCCGAAGGAGTACCAGCCGAAGCCACCCGAGGAGGTTCTCGACCGCGCCGTCGAGAACCAGCGACAGGACTACGAGACGTTCGCAGCGACGGTCGAGGAGTTGCGTGAGGAGTTCCTCGCGGAGTTCCGGCCAAGATACGAGAACGCTAGCGGCGACATCACGCCCGCCGAAGAGCTGTTCCACGTCGTCGACGTCGGCACGCCGTCCGAGCGGGAGACGCGCCGGCTCTACCGCGAGGCCGACGAGCGAGTCCGGGTCGTCACCAAGAGCTTCGAGTACTTCGACGCGGTCGAACCAGCCGTCACCGACGCGCTCGACCGCGGCGTCGACGTCTCCGTCCTGATGCTCGACCCGGAGCACCTGTCGACCGACCCCAGAGACGAGCCCGCGATCCAGCGCGATATCGTCGAGCGTATCCGGTCGGAGTATCAGGGCGTCGAGATCCGCTACTCGACCGGAAAACTGCCGTTCCGCGGGACCTTCGCGGATCCGAGCCTCGACTACGAGAGCGGGACCGCCATCCTCCTCGTCGAGGAAGAGGAGGTCCCCAACCACATGCGACAGGCCGCGATCACCGAAAACGGCGCCTTCGTCGCCGGCCTCGAACGCTACTTCGACCTCATCTGGCAGTACGAGAGCCGCGCGGAGTACCCGGATATGGACTGACCCCGGCAGACGGGCCGGTACTGTCGATCGCTGTCGGCGGTCTCAGACGTATCCCAGGTCTTCCAGGTGCCGCCTGGTCTGGCCGTCAAGGTCGTCGACGGTCGTCCCCTCGCCGGTCACGCCCGCGTCGGTCAGGTCGGCGAAGGCCGCGTCAACGCGGCCCTCGTCGGTGTCGGCCGCGACGAAGCTCGTCTCCGGGTCCGGGACCTCGACGGTCTTCGCCGCATCGCGCCAGGTGACGTACTTCCGGACGCGGCCGTCGTCACCGCACTCGTAGACCGCCCGCGAGGTCGCGGTGTAGGGCGTCAGGTCGTCGACGTACGGCGAGGCACGCCGGCGCTTTGCCTCGTCGAGCCCGACAGCCGTGCTGACGACCGGGCCGTCGCGGACGAACAGCGGGCGGTCAGGACTGTTCTCGTTCGGGGCGTCGCCCCCTTCTCGAACCCGCTCGACCGCCGCCTGGAACGCCGACAGCGAAACGAGGTCGTCGACACGCTCGCCCGTCTCCTGTCCGGGACGTTTGACGAGCAAGGGGACGTGGGTGAGCACCTCGTGGATCCCGATGTTGTGCTCGGCGATGCGAGTGTCCGGGCGGATGTGGCTCCGCTCGCCGAAGCCCTCGCCGTGGTCGGCGGTGACGACAACGAGCGTGTCGTCGTAGACGCCGCGCTCGCGGAGTCGCTCGACGAGGTCCGCGACGACCGCGTCGGTCTGCCGGATCGCGCCGTCGTAGAGGCCTTCGAGCGCGCGCTTTTGCCACCAGGGACGCTGGCCACCGGCGAACTCCCACTTCTGTTCGTCGATATCGTCCTGGATCGCTCGGGCGCGCTTCCCGCCCCAGCGGTCGTGTTCCGCGGGCGGTTCGTACGGAATGTGGGCGTCCATCAGGTTGATGCAGGCCGCCCAGGGCACCTCACTCGTACCCGCGCCGTCGCCACCGCCGCTATCGCCGCCACTGCCGTCACCGTCGGCGCCTTCGATCCATCGAATGAAGGCGTCCACGTACGTATCGCCGCGGGCTCGCGACCGGAGCGCGTCCGGGAGGAGCGCGGGATAGTCGTAGGCGAGTTTGATCGCGACGCCGTTGAGCAGCGAGCGCACGGGGGCGTCGCTCGCGAGCGACTCGCGGACGTACCCGGCGTAGTCGCCGCGGCCGGCGTCGGCGACGAATCCGCGCGGGTCGACGGCCTCGGCGAACGGGAGGTTCTGCGGGCCGACCACCTGGTCGAACCCCCGGTTCAGTCCCACGTCGACCTCGGTGATCCACGTGTTCTCGGAGAAGACGCCCGTCCGGTAGCCGTCCTCGCGCAGGCGCTCGAAGACGGAGTGGCCCGGTTCCAGGGAGCGGTCGGTCGCGGTCAGGCCGTGTTCGGGGACCGAGAGGCCGGTGAAGATGCTCGCGTGGCTCGTGAGGCTCGTCGCCGCGGGAGCGCGGGCCTGCGTGTACCACGTCGCGTCGTCGGCGAAAGAGGTCAGGAAGGGCGTCGTCTCGTTGACGTGGCCGTGCAGCGAGGTGTTGCGGGCGCGCACGCTGTCCAGAACCACGAGCAACACGTTCGGCCGCATTCGACCGGAGGGTCGTCGGTGGCGCTCATACGCCTTGCGGTACCCGGGCCGACTCGACGGCGCGCGACCCGCCGAGAGCGCGACCGACGGGGTCGCGCAACCGACAGACTTTCACCCGGACTCGGCGACGCTTTCGCGTATGCCGAGGGCCGAGGTGTCGCGAGTGCGCCCGACTGATACGGTCGGTTGTAACGATGTACCGGTGATTCGCCGGGCGGTCCGGCGAATCCCGGAAATGATTTACAACCGACCGTATGAGAGCACGTCGCGAACGGGCCGGTGGAGGTGTTGCGGGTGCGCCTGAGCAAGACCACCCTCGTCCACGTCGGCGCGCAGGTGATCATCTCGCTCGCGGGCTTCGCCGCCACCTTCGCCATCGCGGCCCTCGAGGGCAGCGCCGCCCTCGGGCAGTACGCCATCGCCGTCTCGCTCGGCGGCTTTCTCCTCGTGGTCCCGATGCAGGCGACCGCCGAGGCCGTCAAAAAGCGGATCAGCGAAGGCACGGACCAGCGGGCGTTCTTCGGCGTCGGCCTGCTCGCGAACGGCGTCCTCGCGGTCGCGCTCGCGGGCGGCGTCCTCGCGGTCGGTGTCGGCCTCCGAACGGTCGACGTTCCGTCGGCCGAGATCGTCACGGTAGTCTCGACATACGACGCCGAGATCGCCGCGCTCGTCGTCGCTTCGGCGGCGTTTCGCACGGTCCGCGGCGGCCTCGAAGGGACCAAACGCGTCGGAACGAGTGGACTCTTACAGGCGCTCGACCGCGTGCTCAGGACCGGCGGCCAGGTCGCGGCGATCCTGGCGGGCTACGGCGTCGCGGTCCTCGTCGCGGGCCACGCCGTCGCGATGGTCGCGGCGTCGCTGGTCGGCTTCTGGATCGTCGGCGTCGGCGCGGCGCGGCCGACCCGCGAGCACGCCCGCAGTGTCTACGCCTACGCGAAGTACGCCTGGCTCGGGACGCTCCGGACGCGCGTGTTCGGCTGGTTCGACACGTTCGTCCTCTCGTTTTTCGTCGGCGCGTCGCTCGTCGGTATCTACGAGGCCGCCTGGGGGATCGCCGCGCTGCTGGGCATCGTCAGCCTCGCTATCCGCCGGACGCTGTTCCCGGAGGTGAGCGACCTCTCGACGCGCGAGGACTTCGGGCGGATCCGGTCGATACTCGAGGACGGACTCGCGTTCAGCGGCGTCTTCGCCATCCCGGGCCTCGCAGGCGCGGCCGTCGTCGGCCAGCGCGTGCTGCGATTCTACAGGCCGGAGTTCGGACGGGGCGCGGGGATCCTCCTCTTGCTCGTCACCGCCTACCTCGCAGAGTCGTACGGCTCGCAGTTCGTCAGCGTGCTCAACGCCGTCGACCGCCCGTCGCTCGCGTATCGGGTCAACTTCGCGTTCGTCGTCGTCAGCGTCGTCCTGACCGTCTCGCTGACCTGGATATTCGGCTGGTATGGCGCCGCCACCGCGACCGCCTCGGCCTCCCTGTTCCGGACGGCGCTGGGCTATCGCGTCCTCGCGAGCGAGATCGGGTCGGTACCGCTCCCGCTCGGCGAGGTCGGTCGCCAGGTGCTCGCGAGCGCCGTCATGGCCGCCGTCGTCCTCCCGCTCGACCCCGCGCTTCCCCGCGGCCGCGTCTGGACGCTCGCGGTCGTCGGCGTCGGCGCCGTGGTCTACGTCGCAGTTCTGGTCGCCGTCTCCGGTCGGGTCCGGGGGAAGACGCGGGCGCTCCTGCCGGTCGGCGGCGAGTAGCGAGGCAACCGCTCCGACCGACACGGGCCGAGACGGCAACCTTTTCGCCCCCGACTGCGCTACCGGCGAGCATGTCTGGCGTTCGGGAGGCGGTCGGTCGGGCCGCGCGAAGGATCCGAACCGCCGCGTCGGCCGCGATCCGCCCGGTACGCATAGATCTGGCGGCGGACCCGCGCCTGCGGTACGTCTTCCTGCTCGCCCTCGCGACGGCCGCGTTCGGCCTCTGGTTCAGGGTGCCGAACTTCGCCGGCCCCGACGAGTACTCGCGATTGCTGCACCCCATGAAACCCGTCGGACGCGTCGCCGGTGACCCCGGTTTCGCGGCGTTCCGGCAGGGGCTCCTCGACGGCCGGGCGCTCGGCGCGACCTTCTACCTCTACGCGCTCGTCCTCGCGCCCGTCTTCGTCCTCGTCGTCCTCACGGGCCAGATCGGCACCTTCACCGGGCTCGGGGGGATCGAGTCCCGGTGGACGCTCTGGCACGCGGTGCCCGACTGGTTCTGGACCGCGTCGGTCCTGCTGGGACGACTCGTCTCCGTCGCCCTCGCAGTCGTCTGCGTCTACCTGACCTATCGGCTCGGCGTCCGACTCCGTGACCGCCTCGCGGGCCAGGTCGCTGCCGTCGCGCTCGCGCTCTCGCTGGGGTTCGTCGCGCAAGCGCACGTCCTCGGCGAGGGGCTGCCGATGCTCACCTGTCTCCTCGGGACTGTGGTCCTCGCCGTCCGGTACGCCGAGACGGGGTCGACCCGGACCTTCCTCGCAGGCGCCGCGCTCGGCGGGCTCGCAATCGCGTTCAAACTCTCGGGCGGGACGGCCGCCGTCGCGCTCGGCGTCGCGCACCTCCACCGGGCGCGAGCGAGCGACGACCCCTGGGGGACGCTCCTGGACCCAAGAGTCGTCCTGGGCGGGGCCGCCGTCGGCCTCGCCACGGTCGTGGTCGGCATCCCGAGCGTCCTCGTCGGCGGGCCGGGGGAACTGCTCGCGCGCGCCACGAGTCAGGTCGGGAGCAAGACGGGGCGCGCGGGCGGTCTGGACGCCCCAATCACCTACTGGTTCGTCCGTCAGTACGTCCAGGGGATGGGCGTGGTGCTCTTCCCGGTCGCGCTCGGGGGGACCGCCGCGACGCTCGCACACCAGATGCGCCGCGAGGAGGGCGTCGACCCGCTCGTCATCGTCCTCGTCGCGACGGCCGCGACTTTCCTCGTCGTCTACTCGCGATGGGAGTTCGTCCGAGCCCGCCACATCGTGCCGACGATACCGACCCTGGCCGTCTGCCTCGGCGCGACGGCGAGTCGCTGGCACGCGTCCGATCGCAGGGGGATCCGGTTCGGCGTTCGGGTCGCGCTCGGCCTCGCGCTCCTCACCTCGGCGGCCTTCGTCGGCGTCGCCGAGTACGGCTACGTGACCGAGCAGCGCGACGAGGCGACGACGTGGATCGCCGAGAACGTGAACGACTCCGCCGAGATCGAGGTGTACGAGAACTCCATCGCAGACGTCGCGACGCCCCACGGCCGCGAGGTGGTCCACTACGACTTCCAGGAGGAGAACGCGACCAACAGTTCCTCGCTCGTGCTCGACGAGGCGGCGTTCACGGCGTGGATGGTCAACGCCACCGAGCGCCGCCCCGAATACATCCAGCTCACCGCGAACGAACTCGCCTACGCGGACCCGACGAACCCCGCTAGCGACGAGTTCCCGCGCCGCCGCGCGTTCGTCTCCGGCCTCCTCGACGGCGAGTACGACTACACCGTCGTCGCGGAGTTCGGCGAGTGGGCGCCCGCGGACTCGCTGGGCGAGGACTTCCGCGAGGCCGCGCTCTCGCCGGAGGTTGAAGGCCAGGAGGAGTACGTCGTGATCCTGCGCCGGGAGTGACCCTCCGGCGCCGATTATCGGTCGTCGTCCGGACACTGTGTCGGTCCGGACTCGCTGGCTGTAGCAGTTCCGAAGCTATTGTATACGCATCGCGAAAAGGGGTAGTCATTGATACTCGTATGCAAGACGTGATTCTGGTCACGGCGGATTCCGTGCGCCGGGACTTCGTCGATTCCATGTCGTTCGTCTCGATACGCGACGTGATGACCGGCGTGGCCGCCGGCCACTACACTCGGCCCAGTCTCGCCGCTTTGCAGTCATCGAAGCTCCAGGCCGCCGTGCAGTCGAAAGTCATCGGACATACGCTGGCAGAGGCGTTCGGCGACGCCGGTTACACCACGATCGGATTGGTCCCGACGCCGCAAGCTGACCCGGCATTCGATTTCGACAGAGGGTTCGACCGCTACGACAACTATATGAGCGGAGGGGGAAACGCCGTCGAGAACCGCCGTAGTCGCCTTCGTGAGTACCTCGGTTCATTCGATCTGGTCCGACAGGTTTACCGTCGGGTCTATCCGATGGAGGCCAACATGGACGACTTGCCCGACGACGGAGCGGTGATAACCGAAGCGATAGAGCGGTTCAACGCCGCCGACGGCCCGCGGTTCCTCTGGGTCCATCTCATGGGCACGCATCGCCCGTACGGGACCGGTTCCGAAGCGGTCCCGACAGAGATAGACCGGACGGCCGAGGCGGCAGGCGGCCGCCACTGGTTCGGTTCCTCGTCAGTTTCAGACGACGACCGCGAGATCATCCTCGGCAAGTACCGCAACGCGCTGGGGCGGACGGACAGCCAGATCAGTCGCTTGCTGGAGTCGATCGAGGCCGACGACCCGGTATTCGCGTTCACTTCCGATCACGGCGACGAGTTCGGTGAAGAGGGATATTATTACCACCAGGGCTACCGCCGGAGAGTTCCCGATCCGATCGTCGAGGTACCAGTTGTGTTCGACGGGTTCGACGTTGAGGCCGACTGGTGTAGCCTGTTCGACATCGCACCGACGCTCGCCGGCGCGATGGGGGTGGCGGTACCCGACTCGTGGGACGGCACTGACCTCACGACCGAACGGACCGAGACGGCTATCACGGTCGCGCCCTGGCACGACAAGGCGACGGTTGCCTGGCGGGACCGCGAGCGAACGCTTGTGGCGAGCGACGCCGACGTGTCATATCACATGGATGGGGACACCGTCGGCATCGAGAGCGCCGATATCTCCGAGGATGTCGAGAGTCAACTCCGTGACCTCGGGTACACGGACGCGGGGTGAGCATGCGACCCAACCTTCTGTTCGTCTGTGTCGACTGTCTGCGGGGGGACTTCGTGGGCACCGACGACGCCGACACGCCTTTCATCGACGACCTCGCCGAGCGGGGTGCTCACTACACCGACATGTATGCGACCGCGACGACGACGACGCCCGCAGTCACCAGTTTTATGACCGGCACGTATTCAGAGCGCAACGGCGTCTACTCGCTGGAGCAAGCCCGACTGAACGACGACATTCCGACGCTGGCCGAACACCTCTCGGCCGCGGGGTACGACACCCGCGCGCTCGTTACCGGCCCGATCGTCCCAGAAACGGGCCTCGATAGAGGATTCGACGAGTACGACTACCGCGACCGTCGCGCAGAACTCGTCGGCGACTGGTACGACGAGGCCGTCGCCGCCGCCGACCTCGAAGAGCCGTTCTTCCTCTATCTCCACCTCTGGGAGATCCACACGCCGGTCGACGTCCCCCCGGAGTTCGACGACCCGTCGTACGGCCGGTATCCCTACGCTCGTTCACTCGCCGCGCTTGACCGAAGCCTGGCGGATTTCCGCGACGAACTTCCCACGAACACCGTCGTCGCGCTCCACGGCGACCACGGCGAGGCTATCGCGTATCGCGACAGCTACATGCACAAAGTCTGTAAGTTCCTCCGAACCGGCTTCCGTTACGGCCTCGGTATCGACACTCGCGACCTCGAGCGGCGACTGAAGCGATGGTTCGACCGGGAGCCGCCGATTCCCGACCACTTCATGGAAGACGGTCACGGGGAGAACGTCTTCGACTTCACAGCGAACGTCCCGTTCGTGATCGCGGGGCCGAACGTAGACGCTTCGACCGTGAACGCGCAGGTCCGGCAGGTCGACGTCATGCCGACGCTGCTGGACCTCCTCGACGTCGACCGCGAAGCGACGGCACCTGCGGGCACGACCGAAACGGAAACCGGGACGGCAGCCGTCGACGGCGGCGAACTGTCCCCCGCCGACGGCGAAACCAGTGTCCCGTCCATCGACGGCGAGTCGCTTCTCCCGCCCGGTAGCGTCGTGGACCGCGATGCGTACATGCGGGCCTGCGGGAAGTCGCTCGTCCGCGAGAAAAACTGGCAGCGTGCGGTCAGAGCCAACGGGTGGAAGTACGTCGAGTACCCCGAACGGAACTGGGAGCCGGAGCTGTACGACATCGAATCCGACCCGGCGGAACTCGACCCAGTCTCCGACGACCGCCGCGCGGACCGGCTTCGAGCGCGCTTCCCCGAGGAGGGAATGCGCGACGGGGAAAGACTGGAGATAGACGGCCTCCTCGAAGACCTCGGATACAAATAGCGGATGGCGGTGCGGGACGGTGCGAGCTACCCGACGACAGCCCGCGACCGGGTGCGGACAGCGACCCTGACGAAACGGGCGGCGTCGGGTGACGAGCGCTCAGCGGATCCAGGTGACGAGAATCGTCCGCGCGAGGCCGAACGCGTAGCCGATCCCCGGTTTCTTCGTCTCGCCGGCCTCTCGCTCGAGGATGGTCACGGGGACCTCCTGAATGCGGAGGCCGTTCTTGCGCGACTCGATGATGAGTTCCGGCGCCGAAAAGCGCTCCTCCGTGAGCGTGAGTTCGGGGAGTCGCGAGCCGCGGATAGCACGAAAACCGTTGGTGCAGTCGGTGATGTCGGTCTTCGCGAGGCGGTTGATGAGCCAGGTGAACGTTCGGATGCCGCCGCGGCGGGCCAGCGAGTTGTCCGACTGGTCGGTGCCGCGATAGCGCGAGCCGAGCACGTAGTCGGCCTCGTCTCGAACCACTGGACCGACGATCTCCGAGAGCTGGTCGGCCGGATGCTGGCCGTCGGCGTCCATCGTGACGACCACTTCGGCGCCGTGGCGGCGGGCGATCTCGAAGCCGGTCTTGAGCGCGCCGCCCTGGCCCTGGTTGAGGGGGTGGTCGACGACGATGGCGTCGTGGCCGCGGGCGGCCGCCACAGTGCTGTCGGCCGAGCCGTCAGAGACGACGACGGCGCGGACGACGTGGTCGTGGACCGTCCCGGGAAGCGATTCGAGGACGTCCCCGATCGTGTCGGCCTCGTTGTACGCGGGGATGACGACGTAGACCGCATCGCCGTCGGGGGCGGCGTCCTCGGTAAGCGCGGCCTGCTGAACGGTCAGCCCGCGAGTGAGGTCGTTGACCAGGGTTCGGTTGGCGTACACCTGCGAGACGAGATAGAGGATGAGGAAGACGAAGACGGCGTTGGTGAGGACCTGGACGACGAGGAATCGACTCTCGATGTCGAGCGCGTTCGCGACGGTGCCGTAGATGCCGGGTGCGAGCGCGACCGAGGCGAGGCCGAGCGCGACAGCCACGGCGAGACCGAACTCCACCCGCGAGAACGTCGTCCGGTAGCGCTCGAAGCCCCAGAGGAAGACCAGCGCCGCGACGCCGAGCAACAGAAGCGAGAGGTACTCGTTGCTCAGCCCCGGGAGAAAGCCCAGCTGCAGGGAGTCGAACGCGACCGTGGGCATGCCCGATGACAGACACCTCGCCGGTTTGTATCTGCCGGTCCGGCGCGGGAGCAACCCACACGTCCTGGCTAGCGCCCGACGCGGGAAACGGCAGATCCAAGTAGGGCGGCCCGCTATCGGGTGACGAGTCAGTCCGCGATGTCACGCGTCCCAGCCGCCCTGTCCGTCGATTTCGAGTTCTTCCAGCACGCGCCGGCCTACCGCACCGCCCGCGGGTCCGCGAGCGAGTCGGCCATCGGCAGCGACGCCGTCGAGTTCCTGCTCGACGCCTTCGACGCGGCCGACGCCGACGCGACGTTTTTCACCGTCTCCGACATCGCCGCGACACACGGCGGAGTCCTCCGCGAGGTCGTCGAGCGGGGGCACGAACTCGCCTCGCACTCCCACTCGCACCGGCACCTGACCGACCTCACCGCGGCCGAGCGCCGCGAGGAGTTCGCCGTCTCGAAGGGGCGACTCGAGGGTGTCACCGGCGCGGACGTGGTCGGATTTCGCGCGCCCTCGTTCGATATCGCCGACGACCACTTCGCGACCCTGGCCGATTTCGGTTACGAGTACGACTCCAGCGTCGTCCCCTGTCGGTCGATACCCGGCTGGTACGGCGGCGAGTTCGACGCCCACCGGCCGGTGCCGGCGAGCGTCGTCGATCCGGTCGCGCCCGCCGGCCTCACCGAGGTTCCAGTGGCGGTGATGCCCGGGCTCAGGCTCCCGCTGACGGGCACCTGGATCCGGTTTTTCGGCGTCCAGTACACCCTGCTGGGGATGCGCCTGCTGGCGCGGCGGGGGATCGCGCCGGTGCTGTACGTCCACCCGTGGGAACTCGTCGACCTGCCAGAGATCGAAGGGGTGCCGAAACGCGTCTACTACCGGTCGGGCGAGTACATGCGCCGGGCGGTCGAGCGGATCCTCGCGACGGACTTCGAGTTCGTCACCGTCCGCTCGCTGGCCGAGAGCGTCGGCGCTCCCGCGGACGCGCCGGCCACAGACGCGCCGGCGACGGACGCCGCGATGTCGGTCGACGAATCCGACGACGGAGGCCCGCCACCGTGAGCGACACGGAAGGCGACGCCAGCGCGAAAGGCCCGACAGGTGACTCCGCCGCGACCGGGCGACTGAAGCGACGGGCGATCACGGTGGTCCAGTGGGTCGTGGCGCTGGGCGCGTTCTGGTGGGTCGCCCGCGACGTGGACTGGACCGCCACCGCGGACCAGCTCGCGGGGGTCGAGCCGTGGATCCTGGTCGCAATTCTGGGCGTCACGGCGCTGGAGTTCGGGTCGCGCTTCTCGATGTGGTACGTCCTGCTCAACGGCCGGGAACCGACGCCGCTCGGGACGATCGCGCGGATCGACCTGGTGATCAAGTTCGTCAACCACGTCGTTCCCTCGAAGGCCGCGGGCCACTCCGTCGCGCCGCTGGTGGTCAGACACTACACGGAGACCGACTGGTCGGAGGCGGTCACCGTCGCGGCGCTCAACACGGGGCTCTACGCCTCGCTGTACGGCTGGGTCGCGCTCGTCGGCGTCGGCCTGTTCGCGACGCGACTCCCCAACGGTGTCCTCGTCGTCATCGCGCTCTCGACGGCGCTGTACGTCGCCGGCGGAACTGTCGTGATGCTCGCGGGGCGGCGACTGGACCTGGCCGGCCGCCTGTTCGGCGGACTGGAGCGGGTCGCAGGTCGAGTCCCGCGAGTCGGCGACCGGCTGGCCGGACTGGTCGGCAAAGCGCCCTCGTTCACCGCGGAATCGGCGGCGGTCTTCCGGGACCTCTCCTCGCGGCCGTCGGTCGTCGTCCCCTACGCGCTGGGGTGGGCGGGGACGCTGATGGTCTTCCCCGGCCTGCGCGTCTGGCTGCTCCTGACGGGGCTTGGCGGGGAGTTCTCGCCCGCCGTTGCCCTGCCGCTGGTTCTGGTAATGGCCTACAGCGTGACGATACTCCCGCTGACGCCGGGCGGGGTCGGCGTCGCGGAGGCCTCGGCAACGCTCGTGTTCACCAGTCTCGGCGTCGCGCCCGAGATCGCGGGCGCGGTCGTGCTCGTCGACCGGAGCTTCGGCGTCTACCTGCCCGCGCTCGTCGGGTGGGTCCCGATGGCGGATATCGACCTCGCATCGCTGCTGGCAAGCGATACCGAGGGATGACGCGGCGGGAGAACGGCTCCGCCGTCAGTGGACAGCCAGCGAGCCGCTCCGGTGGAAGGTGACGGTCACGTCGGCCTCGTGGAACGAGACCGTCTCGCCGTTCTCGCCGGCGAGCGTCCGGAAGAGCCGCTCTGTGTCGATCGAGTCGGTCAGTTCGTACTGTTGCTCGTCGTCGAAGTCGGTCCGCTCGGCGACGGCGTTCACGACGGCGTCCGCGACGGTGACGGGGACCTGCCACCCGCTCTCGCCAGTCGGGAGGAGATACACCGACTCCAGGTTCGCCGTCGCGAGATCCGTGTCTTCGAGATCTGTCGCGACCGAGTAGCGCACGATCAGCGGTCCCGAGTCCGAGTCGTCGTCGGTGTCCGACTCCGATTCGTCTGCGGCCTCGCCATCGTCTCCCGCTTCGGGTTCGGATTGGGAAGAGGACTCCTCGACGCCCGTCTCCCCGGGAGACGGTTCGACGGCGCTGGAAAACTCCGCGGTCCCGGCGGGCGTCGGCGAGTGGAGCGTCACCGTGCCACCGTCCGACACCGCGCCGGTGGACCCCGCGGCGGCGGCCGGTCCGTGGCGAGCCGGTCTGTCTTCCGGCGGTCGCTCGGGACCGAGTTCGACGCCGGCGACATCGCTTTCGTCGTCGTCAGTTCCGTCTGGGTCGCTTTCGTCGCCGGCGGTTCCGTCAGCGTCACTTTCGCCGACGCCAGCCGGGGGCTCGTCCGGGCCGCCCAGGACGGGCGGCAAGACGAGTTCCTCCTCGAACTCCCGAGCTGCTGCGGCGAGTCGTTGCTCGGCCGGCTTGCCGAGGACGTCGACGTATCTGCCCGCCAGTTCGGCGACGACCTCGCGGCCGTCGCCGTCGACGGCGGTCACGTTCCCGTCGTCGGTGACCGTAACGCCGTCGACCGAGCGCGCGATCTCGATGGCCGACTCGCCGAGCATCGACCGCTGGGTCTCGACGAGTCGGCCGGTGAGGTGTTCGTAGGTCATGATGCGGTCGTCGCTCCGTTCAGCGTCTCGTACAGCATGTAGAAGCCCGCGAGCAGGAGGATCGTCACCATCAGGTTGATCGTGGAGCCGAACTCGGCCGGCGGTCCCTCGACCTGGGCGAGCTGCGAGGCGCCGTTCAGCAGTTGCCACGTACTGAACAGGATGACGCCGCCGCTCACCGTGTATATCGCCTTGCCGATCTCGCCGCCGTACAGTCGCGCGGCCAGCACCGCGAAGCTGACGGCACCGATCGACAGCATCACCTGTGCGATCTCGCTCGTCGCGAAGAACAGGTCTGGGCTCTCCGACTGACCGACCGGCGCCCCCAGCGCCGGCCCGACGAGGACTGTACTCGCCAGACAGCCCGCGAGGACCGTGAAGCCGCTCCTGCGTAGGACTCTCTTTCTCTGTGCCATTCCACTCTCCCTTCGCATGCACCCGTCTTGAACGGAGTAGACGTTTCACCGATATCAACTCCGAGACTCGGACTCGAGATCGATCCCGTCCGAGTTCAAAGTTCGAGATCCGATCAATCCCCACTATTTCGGAACTATCAACGCGTGTCTCCGGGCTCAGTCAGACGGGCGTCTGACGGACTTCATGCCGTCTTTTTCGCTCGTGATAACTCAGAACTCGCGTCGGATCGCCCGGCGAGCTGTGGCCGACGAACGCACCACTGGTGTCTTCGAGCGAGTCCCGGAAGAGAGTGCAGAGCTGATCGGGCGGAGCGGCGGTGGGCGGGAGGTTCGGGCGCGCTGTCGCGGCGACGCCCCGGCGGCTGGCACCCAGGGTCCGAGCGCGCTGTCGCGCTGGGGACCCGGGGCTGGACAACCGGGCGAACGTAACGTATTTCCGCGGGCCTCGCGGGGTTCGATCCATGACGCGGACGTTCGTCGTGGGGCTCGACGGCGGCAGCTGGCTGCTGACCGAGCCGTGGATCGACGAGGGGCTCCTCCCCAACCTCGCCGACCTTCGCGAGACCGGCACGTACGCCACCAGTCGGAGCTGCCTCCCGCCGGTCACTTACCCGAACTGGAAGTGCTACTCCTCCGGGAAAAACCCCGGCAAACACAGCGTCTTCTGGTGGGAGCGCATCGACCTCGCGAACGAGAAAATCGACATCATGAGCGGCCGGGACTACGACACCGCCGAGCTCTGGGACTACCTCAACGCCGACGGCTACCGGACCGGCGTCGTCAACATGCCCTCGATGTACCCACCCCGCGATCTGGACGGCTACGTCGTCTCCGGCGGCCCCGACGCCGTCGAGGGCGAGTACCGCTCGCTCGACACCGGCTACACGACCCCCACCGACTTCGAGGACGAACTCCGCGAGCGCTACGACTACAGCGTCCACCCCGACCCCCTGCTCTCCTCCAACGAGGAACGCGGCGCCGAGGTCGAGGAGATCCTCCGCCTGCTCGACCTCCGCCTCGAAGTCGCACGCGACCTCTTCGTCGAGGAAGACCTGCCTTTCGTCCACGTGACCCTCTTTTACCTGAACGTTCTGCACCACTTCTTCTGGGACGACGAGCCGACGAAGCGGGCGTGGCAACTCGTCGACGAGTGGCTGGGCGAACTCGCCGACCTCGAAGACACGAACCTCGTCGTGATGTCCGACCACGGCGCGGCGCCGACCACCACCGAGTTCTACGTCAACGAGTGGCTCGCCCGCAACGGCTACCTGACCCGCGAGACCGGCGTCGAGGACTACTTCCAGAAAGTTGGACTCACCCGCGAGCGAGCGCTCGACGTTGCCAAGCGGTTCGGTCTCGTCGACGTTCTCGCGAAGACCGTCCCCGAAAGCGTCCAGGAACTCGTCCCCCAGAGCGCGGGCGCCAAGCGCGAGCGCAAGATGGAACTCGTCGTCCCGAGCGAGACGAGGGCCCTCGCCAGCGGTCAGGGACCGATCTACGTCAACCCCGCCTTCGACGTCGAATCGGTCCGCGAGGACCTGATCGCGGACCTCGAAGCCGTCACCGACGAGAACGGCGACCCCCTCTTCACCGGCGTCTACAGGGCCGAAGAGGTCTACGACGGACCCTACGTCGACATCGGGCCGGACGTGGTCGTCGACCAGCGCCCCGGCGTCCACGTCAACGACGGGATGGGCCGCCGCGTCGTCCAGACCAGACCGGACCGCTGGGCCGCCGAGAACACCCCGACCGGCATCTTCGTCGCGAACGGCCCCGATTACGAGAACCGGGGCGACATCGGCGAGATCGACATACGCGACATCGCGCCCACCATCCTCGCCAGCTACGGCGTCGACACCCCCACCGACGTGGACGGCGAGGTGCTCGACATCTTCCGCGAGGCGCCCGACGTGGGCACGCAGGACCCGATCGATCCGGACCGCGCGGGCGGCGGCGGCGACGACGAGGAGGTCGCCGACCGGCTGAAGGAACTCGGCTACATGGAGTGAAGGCGGTGCCGGTGCTGGAGTCTCTCTGTCTCGAATCGTAGTGCCGATCGATCACCCGCGGTGGCGCGCGCCGTCGCGCCCTCCGTGGCGCGACGGAGCCGCGCGAGGGACGAGAAGCGCAGGCACGAGCATCGCAGGAGGCTGGGGAGGTGCGAGGCACACGCCTTCCCATCAAGCCGCCGTTCGTAGCCCGTCGCCGCAATATTCTCCTGGCGGACTGGAAGGGCGAGACGGGCTCGCGTTCAATTTAGTCGGTGAGCGTGGCCCTATTCTCGCGGGTGGTGCGGAGAGCGAGAATATCCCGCTCACCGACCGCGAGCGCGTCGAGGGCTTCCATCTCTCAGGATCGAGTGCGGTTGCGGTGTCGTCTGTGAGTGTAATTCCAGCTAGCGAGCGCGTCGAGGGTTTCCATTGCACTGCGTACAGGGCGGTGATGCTCGCTGCTGCAGGTGCGGTACCCCTTCCAGTCTCTCGTAGTGAGCGAGCCGAACGGTCCGGCGATCAGTTCGACAAATTGAACACTGCAGACGAACTCCACTCGCATCCGATGCATCTGGTCCTCGATTACGGCGGGGTCATCGTCGAACACGGCGACGAACGCGAGCAGGCAGACCTCCTCGGCGTCGACCCCGATACCGACCCCTATCCAGGCTGGATCGCCTACTTCGCGTTCCGGGACGGCTTCGTCCAGACCACCGCCGAATACGTCGACCTGCTCTCGACACTTACCGGGGCGCCCCCCGACGCGTGTCGCGAGTACGCCGACCGGACCTGGCTCGACCCCGAGTTTCCCGAGCCACACGCCGACGTGCTCCGGGAACTCGCCGCCGAGCACACCCTCGTTCTCTTCTCCAACATGGCTCGCCCGTGGATCGAGACGGTACTCTCCGAGCATGGCGTCCGCGACTGTTTCGACGACCTCGTCGTCTCCTCGGACATCCAGCGGCCGAAACCACATCCATTGGGATACGTCGAGTGTCTCCCCGAAGACGACGACCCGGTGACCTTCGTCAGCGACGAGTACAACGAGGACCTCCTGATGGGCGAGGTGTTCGGAATGACCTCGGTATGGGTCGAAACCGACGACGAAACGCCGTATCGGGAGCCCGACGTCCGGATCTCGTCGCTCCGTGAGTTGCCGGACGTCCTCGCTCCTGACGGAACTCTCCCTGTTCGATCCGACTCCTGAAGACGGATCGACCCGTAGCCGTGAGTGAATGCTCCCGAACGTGGACCTCCCGGTCGCGATGGGCTGGCGGTCGGTGCTGTTCGCGAACTGGCCGGTCGACCCCGCGGTGGTCGACGCGCATCTCCCCGACCGACTCGCGGTCGACACCTACGACGGCGACGCCTGGCTATCGGTCGTCCCGTTCACGAACGTCGCGGTCAGACCCGAAGGACTCCCGGAGAGCCTTGGCTTTCCGCTCCCGGAACTCAACCTTCGGACGTACGTCACGCACGGCGACGAGCGCGGCGTCTACTTCTTCAGCCTCGACGCGGACGGTCTGCTCGGCGTCGCCGGCGCGCGCCTGTTCCATCACCTCCCGTACTACGCCGCCGACATCGACCTCGCGGCCGAGGACGGCGCGGTCCGGTTCGCGAACCGCCGCACCCACCCCGGCGCGCGACCCAACGCGTTCGACGCGACCTACGAACCCGTCGGTGAGCGCTTTCGCGCCGACCCCGACTCGCTCGAAGCCTTCCTCACCGAACGCTACCGCTACTACACCGAGACGCCGGGCGGCGACCTGCGCTACGCACAGATACGTCACGAGCAGTGGCCGCTGTACGAGGCCCGCGTCGACGTCCGCGAGAACCAGGTCTTCGAGTCAAACGGCTTCACCGAACCCGAGCGCGAGCCGGTCCACCTGTTCAGCGCCGGCGTCGACGTGACCGCCTCGGCGAATCGAACGCCCTGACGAGGGCGGACGCCCTGCTCACCCGGCCGCGAGCAGAATATCGCGGTACCGCCGCTTCGCCGCGGCGAAACTGTACTCGGCCTCGATCAGGTCGCGGCCGTTCCGACTCACTTCGGCCAGATCCTCCCGGTCCAGGATCGACCGCAGGTCCCTCAAGATCGCGTCCGGGTCCGTCTCGTCCATCAGAAAGCCGGTCTCGCCGTCGCGGACCACGTCGGGAACCCCCGAGACGGGCGTCGCGTACACCGGTGTCCCGCAGGCCAGCGCCTCCAGGATCGAGGTCGGTAGCCCCTCCGTGGGTTCGGAGGGCAACACGACGAGCCGCAGTCTGTTGAGTTCGGCTGGCACATCGTCGTGGTCGACCCAGCCGCGCATCTCCACGCTCCCCGACGCGATCTCGTCGGCCAGTTCCGCTTCCAGCCACTCGCGCAGGTCGCCGTCGCCAACGAAGGTGAAGGTCACGTCGTCGGGCAGTCGCTTCGCCACGGCCGCGAGTTCGCGGACGTTTTTCTCCTCGTCGAGACGGCCGAGGAACCCCACTCTGCGCTCGCGCTCCGCGAAGGGCGTCCGCACGTCGAACCGATCGGTCTGCACGTAGCGGGCGCCCCACGGATACACCCGCGGCGAGTCCGGATCGAGATCCAGCTGCCGGGACATTTCGGGGGTGTAGGTCACGACGCCGTTCGCGGCGGCGAATCCGGCGCGTTCGAGCGCCCGGACGAGCGCGGCCAGGATCCGCGCAATCGGGCTCGGAAGCTCCTGCTCCCACTGGATACGCAGCGTCAGCGGCACGTCCCCGCGCGGTTCGATCAAGACTGTCCGTCCGATGGCGCGAGCGAACAGAATCGGGAGCAGATACGACGTCGCGCCGTAGAACAGCACCACGTCCTCGTCGCGGCGCGCGAGGACGAGACACATCCGGAGCTGGTTCAGGAGGAATCGCGCCGCCGCGACGAGCACCGAGTCGCCGGCGCCCTCGCTCGTGATCTCGACGAGTTCGTGCCGGTCGCGGATCGCCGAGTCCGCGGGGAGATCGGCGGTCACGAGCGCGACGCCCGTGATCGCCGCGAGGATATCGAGCAGGCTCCGGGTCGCGTTCTCGCCGGCGGCCGCGAGCGGGTGAGTCACGACGCAGACGTCCGGGAGGTCCGGCGTACGGGATGGGTACGACGAGGCCGCCATTACCCGGTCGTGGCTCCGGCGAGCGCTTAACGATGGCGGATAGAGCGGGCATCTTCGTTCGAACCGTCGTCTTCGATCTGTGTTCGGCGAGTCGAGCGTACTCGGCATCGGTGACGACCGATAGCGACCGATGGCATCCGGCTATTTCACTTGACCCCCATTGTTTTTATCGTGCAACGCGTTCTGTGAGAACTGTGTCACTCGCGAGCAGTCGAGCGACCGAGGTCGATATCTGGAGCGGGCGACTCCTCGCAGTCGCCGGCGTCGCACTCCTCGTCGAATCCGTCAGCGGAACCTCCGGCGAACTCCTCCGCGGACTGCCCTTTTCGTGGCTGGTCAGTTCGATACCGTTCGGTATCGGGTTCGCGCTGGCACCCGTCGTGGTGCTCCGGTCGTATCAGTACCTCGTCGACCGCACCCCGACAGCTGCGGTCGTCGGCGTCGCGTTCGTGGCGGTGCTTCCGGTCGGTACCGTTCTCCTCGTGGGCTGGGCCGTCTCGGGTCTCGTCGTCGGCCCGGTCCCCGAGATCGCCGCCCTGCCGGTCAGAGTCGGGCTCGTCTTTTTCGCACTGCTGGGCGTGTTCGCCGCCGGCGTCGCGACCTTCGGACTCCTGTTTCTCCGGGAGAGACGGACTCGGCTGCTCGGCGCCTCGCTGCTTACGTTCGGGTTGGCGTGGGCCGCTCCGCTGGTCGTCGTGCCACTGGCGGGCGCGTATCCGGACTGGCTCGCGACGGGCCTCGTCGTCTCGGTGGCGACGAGCATGATAGTGGTCGGCTACTGCTTTCCCCCGACCGAGCCCGAACGTGGTGAATGAGCCGCTGTACCGAGCGGTCCCCGAAAGCAGGACGGCTGTGACACGAACAGATCCCGCTCAGCCCCACTCGTAGATGCCGTAGAGGTAGCCGACACCGACGGCACCCGTCAACAAGAAGAGCCAGACGAGCTGTTTCGCCTTCGCGGCCTCGGGGTCCGAGACGAGCCCGCGAACTCGCCGAGGAACGTACTTGCCGAGCAACCGCCCCAGAAACGACCACTCCTCGCCCGAGGATTCGGGCGCGAACTTCGCCATGCCCCGCTTGGAGTAGCCCTGCCAGAACGCCCGGTCGAGCAACCAGTACGGGTCGGTCCGGTAATCAAACACCTTGTGCGCGACGACGGCACCGGGGTCGTAGTAGACGCCCCGATCGTACTCGTCGCGCAGACGCGCGCACAGTTCCGTCTCGCCGCCCTGGAGGTTGTTGTCGCCCTTGCGGCCGCCGATGTCCGGTTCGAACCCGCCCAACTCGAGGAACACCTCGCGACGGAAGGAGATGTTCGAGCCGTTGGTGTTGCGGACCTCGCCGGGTTCGTCGGCGCCGCCCTCGAACCCGCGGTGGGTGACGCCGATGAGGTAGTAGAACTCCTCGGGGAGGAAGTCGGGCTTGCCGGCGACCCACATCGGCGTCATCTTGCCGCCCGCCGCGATCGCGTCGTGGTCCTCGTAGGCGGCGACGAGCCGTTCGACCCATTCGGGGTCCGCGACGGCGTCGTCGTCGATGAACGCGACCACCTCCCCGCTGGCGGCCTCGGCGCCGTTGTTGCGGCTGACGAGCAGACCGCGGTTCTCGTTGTTTCGGTGGATCACGACCTCCTCGCGGTCGCCGAAATCCGTTTCGAACTGGTCGGCGACCGCGGGGTCGCCGTCGCTGACGAAGACGAGTTCCACGTCGTCGTAGGTCTGTGCGAGGACGCTCTCGGCGGCCTCCACGACCGCGTCGTAGCGGTCCATCGTGTGGGCACAGAGCACCACCGACACGCGCATATCGCCCCCTCGACAGGCGCCGGGCATAGGCTTTCCGTCTGCGCTCCGCGAACGCCCGGTGACCCCGTCTCGCGGGTGTCTCGCGGCCGATCCGCGCAGACGAGAGGCGGGTGCTGGAGTCGCGAGATGACAAGGCTTATGCGCGCGATGGGACTGTCATCGGCTAATGAGTCAATGGCGGGGCAGAATCGAGGACATCGATGAGCCCGGAGACGTCGTCGACCTCGTCGGGACGTACTACCACGTCCCGTCGCTGGTCGTCCTCCTCGGGTTCATGCTGTGGACTCGAACGAGAAACTGGAAGAACTTCCTGATAGACGGGACCGTCTACTTCAGCGGGAACGACCCGTGGTATCACTACCGCGCGACGAAGTACACGGTCCAGAACTGGCCCCAGACGATTCCGTTCGACCCCTGGACGTACTTCCCGTACGGCGCCCACTCCAGCCAGTTCGGGACGGTCATGGACCAGCTCGTCGCGACGGCCGCGCTCGTCATCGGCCTCGGCAGCCCGAGCGACCACACCGTCAGGATGGTCGCGCTCTTTGCGCCCGCCGTCTTCGGGACCGCCGTCGCCATTCCTGCCTACGTGATCGGCAGACGCGCCGCCAATCGCCTCGGCGGTATCGTGGCCGTGGCGGTCCTGGCGTTCGCCGGGTCGACGGTCATGGCCCGCGGGAGCGTCGGCTTCTACGACCACCAGATCGCCGAGGCGCTGTTCATGACCGTCGCCGTCCTCGCCTCGATGGTCGCGGTGTCCGTCGCCGAAGAGGAAAAGCCCGTCTGGGAGTTGTTCGCGGCCCGTGACGCCGACGCGGTCCGTCGCCCCGTCGGCTGGGCGCTGATCGCCGGGTTCGCGACGGCGGTGTACGTCTGGACCTGGCCGCCGGGCGTGTTCCTCATCGGCATCCTGGGGGTCTACTACATGATCGAACTCTCCTCGGAGTACGCCCACGGGGAAAGTCCCGAACACGTCGCCATCGTCGGCGCCATCTCCCTGGCGACGACCGGGGTGTTGACGCTGGCGGCCATCGAGAACACCGGGATCAGCGCGACGAGCCTGAACCTCGTCCAGCCGGGCCTCGCGTTCGCCGTCGCCGCGGGCTGTGTGTTCCTCGCGTGGCTCGCCCGCGAGTGGGACGCCCGTAACTTCGCGGACGCCCAGTATCCCCTCGCCGTGCTGGGCATCCTGGCCGTCCTCGCCGGCGTCTTCGCCGTCGCACTCCCGAACACGTTCAGCTTCTTCGTCGACCAGACCCTGCGCGTCGTCGGCCTCGACGTGACCGACACCGCCGCGACCATCGGCGAGGCCCAGCCCCTCGACCCCGAAGCGCTGTACGACAAGTACCGGTTCGTCGTCTTCATCGCGCTTACCGGCGTGAGCTACGTGCTCGCGGGACATCTCTTCGACAAACCGCGGGCCGAACTGACGCTGCTGGCTGTCTGGACCGTCTTCATGCTGCTCGCGACGCTGACCCAGCAGCGGTTCGACTACTACCTCGGCGTGGCCTTCGCGGTGATGACCGGCTTCCTCGTCGGCGAGTTCGTCGAGTTCGCCCGCGTCTTCGAGTTCGAGGGCGATATCGAGACCTACCAGCTCCTGACGATACTCGCGATCGTCCTCGTCGTCTTCGCGCCGCTCGTGTACCCGACCGCCATCTTCATGCAGACCAGCGGGGGCGGCCCCGGACCGGACCCGGCGGCCTGGAACGAGAGCCTCGGGTGGATGGACGAGAACGCACCCGAAGAAGGGAACTTCGCCGGAGCGGGCAACGACATGCCATACTACGGCACGTTCGAGCGGACGGACGACTTCGACTACGAGGACGGGTTCTACGGCGTGCTCTCCTGGTGGGACTACGGCCACTGGATAACGACGATGGGCGAGCGCATCCCGAACGCCAACCCGTTCCAGCAGGGCGCCGACCAGGCCGCGAACTTCCTGCTCGCGGGCGACGAGGAGCAGGCCAACGACGTCCTCGAGCGGATGTCCGAGGGCAACAACACCGAGACCAGATACGTCATGGTCGACTGGAAGATGGTCAGCCCGTTCTCGAAGTACACGGCGCCGTTCCAGTTCTACTCTGACGGGAACATCTCGGTCGGGAACTACATCTCGACGGTGTACTCCCAGACCCAGAGCGGTTCGCTCAACCGCTTTTTCACCCAGGAAGAGCCCTACTACAACACGACGATGGTGCGGCTCTACCGGTTCCACGGCAGTCGCGCCGAGGCCCAGCCCATCGTGTTGGACTGGAACATGCGCTCCACACAGGGCGGTTCGGTCCCCGTCGTCAACGGGACCCGGAACTTCAACAGCATGCAGGAAGCCCGCGAGTTCGTCGAGGAGGACCGCTCCTCGATGGTCGGCGGCTTCGGGCCGTACCCGACCACCGACGTGCCGGCGCTGGAACACTACCGACTGGTCCAGGGCAGTGACCGCACCACGCCGCGTCGACCGGGGGCCGGCGCGACGAACTGGGTCAAGACCTTCGAACATGTCGATGGCGCGACGATCAGCGGCGACGGCCCCGCCAACGCGACGGTGACCGCCTCCGTCGAGCTGGACGTCCCGGCGTCGAACGCGACGTTCAGCTACCGGCAACAGGCCGAGACCGACGAGAACGGCGAGTTCGAGATGACCGTGCCGTACTCCTCGACCGGCTACGACGAGTACGGGCCCGAGAACGGCTACACGAACGTCAGCGTCCGCGCGACGGGGCCGTACACCATCGAGACTCCGCGACAGTTCAACGAGAGTCTCGCCCAGATCCAGTACAACGACACCGTTCACGTCACCGAGGGACAGGTCATCGGGCAGAACGACTCCGCCTCCGAGGTGAGCCTCGAACGGCAGGTCCTCTCGCCACCGCAGGACATCAACGGTACAGACCCCAACGGCACCGATTCACCGAACGGCACTGACTCGCCGAAAGGCACTGACTCGCCGAACGGCACCGATTCGCCGAACGGCACTGACTCGCCCAACGGCACCGACTCGCCCAACGGATCGGACAGCAGTTCCGGTGACAACACGACCGGTGACCTCTCGAATCCCGCCGGAACGGGACTCGACCCGTCGACGGTCGTCCCGCTGCTGGGCGCGGGCGTCGTCTCGGTGGTCGCGGCCCGCGGTCGTAGTTAGGGCAGAACGGACGCTTTTCGCGGTCGGGACGCTACCCATCCGTCAGTACTAACTACCCGCTCGGAGTCAGACATCCCTATTCATGTCGACCGGAGTGTCGGTCCTCGGTGACGCCTGCACAGGACGGGAGGCGGTCCGATGGTAGTCGATTCGGGCCTGCTCGCGGCGGAGATGCTGCTGGTCGCGTTCGCGGGCGGCGCCCTCGGCGCCGCGCTCGGCGGCTACGCGGCCTACGGGCTGGCGGGGCTGGTCATCACCGCCGGCGAAATCGCACGCCTCGCGCTCGGTCCCGGTGGCAACGACCTGCTCGTCGAGAACGCGACCGTCAACGCGACTGCCAGCGCGACCACTGCCGGCGGCGCGACCGGGACACTCGAGGTCAACGCGACCGGCCTGATCGGCTACGGGCCCGTGCTGGGGCCGCACGTGGCCTTCGCCGGCGGCGTCGCCGCCGCCGCGTTCGCCGCGCGCAAGGGGTATCTCGACACCGGCTACGGCTACCACGAAGCCAAGCACGTGACCACCTCGCTGGGCTCACGTCCCGACGTGCTCCTCGTCGGCGGCGTCTTCGGCGTCGTCGGATACTGGCTCGCTCAGCTGTCGGTTCGGTTCTCGCTCCCGTGGGACCCCGTGGCAGCGAGCATCGTCCTCTCCGCGTTGCTCCACCGGATCGTCTTCGGCTACCCGCTGATCGGCAAACTCGGAACCGGACTGCTCGATATGTCCCCCTTCGAGCGCGGCGAACGCCGAACACCCAGTACGGCCACGGACGGCGGCGAACGACTGCCCGACGAGTTCGCCGGCAATCCGTCCGACGAGAAGTCCACCGAGGCACAACCCGAAGGGGACCGATCCACTGACGAGCAGGCCACTGCGACCGCGGCTACGCGGAACCAGACGGTAGGCCAGGCGAACGGTACCGGCGACGGCGGGAGATACGGAGGGGGCGGCCACGTGGGCAGGTATCTCGTCGAACCGTGGCTCCCCCACCAGTACCGCTGGGCGAACGTGTCGGTGCTCGGAGCAGTGGTCGGTCTCGTCGGCGGTTTCGTGGCCGTCGCGACGGGCAGCGTCGCGCTGGTGTTCGGTATCGCGGCAGTCGCGCTGTTGCTCCCCGTCGCGAACGTCTCGCGGGCGCCGATCACACATCACATGGCGCTCCCGGCGAGTATCGCGGCGCTGGCGCTCCCGGAGGTAGAGCCGACGGTCGCGATCCTCGTCGGCGCTGTGTTCGGACTGTACGGCGGTCTCGCCGGCGAACTCTCACAGCGACTGTTCTACGCCCACGCCGACACTCACTTCGACCCGCCCTCCGCGTCGATCCTCGTCACGACGCTGACCATCGCGCTCCTGGACGTGGCTGGCGTCTTCACGCAGACGGTGATCCCGACCGCCGGGATCGCCTGACCGGCCACGCCACCGACGACTCGTATCCGCTCGAGGCCGACACGTGACGGTTTCCGAACCCCGAGCCGTCTTGCGGTCACGTCGACAGGAGGCCGGGTATTCACAGCGTTTTTATACTGACCTCGGCATGTTAGTCATAGATGTTGTCGTGGCTGGGAGCCGGGGCTATGGTGACGACCGGATCGGGGGCTGTCGACGAGGAAGGAGTTGCGACTGTGCTGGCGCAATCCTCCGGTGACGTGGGCGGCATGATCATGGCGGCCGTCGCGTTGCTCGTTCTGGGACTCGCAGGTGTCGCGGTCTGGCGAGCGGATCTTCCCTCACTGCTGTCACGGTCGGACGAGGGCGAGACGGAAGTCGAATCCGCAGGTGCCACACAGCCGCCGACCGAAACCGAGCCGGCGGCACCGACACCGGAGGCCGAACCCGAGGTAGAGGCCGCGTCTGAAACCGAGGAGTTGACCGACCGCGAAGAGGTCGTGCGTATTCTCGACGACAATGAAGGGCGGATGAAACAGGCCCGGATCGTCGACGAGACCGGCTGGTCGAAGTCCAAAGTGAGTATGCTCCTCTCGGAGATGGAAGATGACGAGGAGATCAGCAAACTACGCGTCGGTCGGGAGAATATCATCAGCCTGAGCGGGAACGAGCCGGAGGCCGCGGGGTCGCCGTTCGACGACGAGTGAGCGTGTCACTCGCTCCCGAATCCGACCGAAAGCGCAATGGTTAAACCCGAAACCTCGCTACGTGGAAGTACGCGCTCCGATGGTGTAGTCCGGCCAATCATATTGCCCTCTCACGGCAATGACCAGGGTTCGAATCCCTGTCGGAGCACTCCAATCCTCCTCCAGTCCTGCGATTTTCCTGGTAGCAACACGCCATTCGGCTACCATGCGAACTAACAATACGACTCGCCGGATTTTCAACCCCGGCGCTGTCTTGCGATTTTCGCGTTGCCCCGACAAACGAAAGGGGTGGGTCAACAGGGTGAGTCACCGTGACTAACCTGGACGGCATAACCGTCGTTACAGAGCCCACAGCCAAAATTCTCAATCAGAGACAGTTGATTGACTACAAAACCTAACGCGAAGAGTGTCTCCGCTGGTTACTCTCGCTTGGGAAAGACCCTGACTGCGCGAGCGGGTATGCATTTCAAACAGAGGGTGTTATAGAACTCTTCTCACACTGTGATGATTGTGCTTCCCGGATTGTCTCCGTGTTCGTAGTTGGTGATTGCGACGACGAGGCGAAGGCACAGAGCGAGGAAGACCTGTGCTCGTGCGTGGACGCGGCCTCGGGCGTGCGTTCGCCCGAGGCCGCAGTCCTTCACTGATTCATTGGTTCGTTCGACTCCAGTACGGCGGTTGTACGTCTCATGCTCTGTTGAATAGCGGCCTCTGAGCTGGAAGGAAGCGATGCCGATATTGAAACCGCGACCCTCAACCGTTCACAAGCCGACTCAAATTCTGCCCGCCTACTCAACTACCGCTATTCAACAGAGCAACGTCTCATCTAACGTCGATTGCTTCAGCTGAACGCCTTCGCTGTGTTGCTCGATGCGGTCTTCGACTCTGTACTCGATATCTTTCGGGTCATTGGTGTTTCGCGCGTTGTACGGAGCGACTGGCACGACCCCTGCCGCCAGCAGGTGGTCGTGCCAGTCGAGCGTGTCGTAGGCGCTGTCTCCAAGCATCCAGATCGGCTCGGCGACGGCGAGCGCGTCACGTGTGACGCGCATCGTCGTCTCATCTGGCGCTTGCTTACTCTCTGTAAACTCCGCCGCAATCGGGATCTTTTGCCCGGGCGAGACGATTGTGCAACCGTAGCCGTAGTAGTACTCGTCGTCGGTTGGATCGTAGCACTTCGACGCGTCTTGATCGGCGGGCATCGCCCCCAGGTCGGTTGAATCGATGCAGTAGGTCACATCGATCAGGCCGCGGCGGGCGGCCTGCTCGACGAACCGGTCAAAGACTTCGTCAACAACGTGTTCGAGGTCGGTGAGAAAGCGATCGACCGCGTCTCTCGACGGCGGTCGATCGAAGCCACAGCTCAGCCAGACGACCGTGTTCCGAAGCTCTCGCTCAACCGGACGAATGCCGTAGATGTCGTGGTAGTAGCAGTGGAGGAAGCCACGCATCAACTCTGGTGGTTCGTGCTCTCGTGTTCGCCCCGGCGGAGACGGGGCGAACACGTCGAACTCTTCAAGAAACCCGAAGGAAATGTGTTCAAACAACGCTAGTGTCTCGGTCTCCGCGACATTGAAGAACGACTCTACCGAAGGATCATCTTGCAGGGTCGCTGAGGCCATACCATCTCAGCATTCACCCTGCTCTTTGGTG